>Ga0052835_100032_pt1 | contig 13999 bp, 14 predicted proteins | sample Wilsouwater61714_FD_53172 | JGI IMG/M metagenome (GOLD analysis project Ga0052835, IMG submission 53172) | Hot spring water microbial communities from Wilbur Hot Springs, California, USA - Wilbur source water - 6/17/14 | ecosystem: Environmental > Aquatic > Thermal springs > Unclassified ...
TAATCCGTGAATTTGAGATTGAAATAGATGGTGAGGTTGACCTAGTTCATGAGGTTGAGTTAATATTTAAAATTTAATATAAAAAATATGATAAAATTAATTAAATTGCAAAAGTTAATGAACATACAATGCAATAGACTAAAAAATAAAACATATATGGAGTTATCTTAAAAGCCATAAAATAAATAATAGAATGTAATTCTTTTAAACCTCATCAAGCTAAATTATTTGACTATTATGGATGTTTATATACAATATTTAAAAGTAATATTAATCCTTCTTTCTTAAATCAAAAATTATATAATATGTCGTAAACTAGTATAAATTTTAAAAAATAATATTGATAAATTAAAAAATTATACTATAATTATCTTATACTTAAATTTAATAAAAAAGATATGAAAGATATGAATGACAAAGAAAATAAATTAACTGATAATTTAAATTACAACAATGAAAACAAAGAAGATAATAAAATTAAATGAATAGAATTAATTAGAAAAGATACGGAAAGCTCGATATTAAGAGCATTATATTATGATGAATCAATATTGTGAAAAATAACAGGAATTTTAAAACTATGAGAATTTAATCCTGATAGTTTAGTAGATAATATATGAAAAGCTAGAGAGCAATATAAAATAAAAAATACTAATAATAATTAAAAAATGAAATACATAGTGTTTTTTTTATCATTACTTTTTTTATTTTCTTGTTCTAAAACTCCTGCTGATAATTCAAAATCAGATGATATTATTTCAATAGAAGAAGATATTGAAGAATTTATTTTAATGAAAGAAGATATTGAAGAATCTTTAAAAGAAGAACTAGAAAATATTTTTAATGATGTATTTGATGAGATTAAAATAAATGATTAACTATGAAAATATAAGAAATGATATTATAAATAATTCATCATTTCAGCCTATTTTATTTTTATGATGAAAAGAAATTAAATATCATATCCTAGAATTAATAGATAAGTTAATTTTAGATTTNTGAATTGATAAAAATAATTTTTATTCATTATTGGATAATAATGAATCTATAAAAGTTTCTTTAATAAAAGACTTTATATCAAAATCAAATATAAAGTCTCCTTTTTGATATCAAATATTCTATATAGAAAATATTTCCAGATGTACTATAGAATCATATAATTCTATGCTTAAATTTCTTGAAGAACCTTGAAAATGAAATATAGTTTTTATGTCTAATGCATCAGAATCAAATATTATAGAAACTATAATATCAAGAGTAAAAATAATAAATATAAATAATTCTTCTTCTATAGAATTTGATAANTTTTATTATGANCTAATAGACAATTATANCCAAAAAAAAGATTTATCTCTTTTTATATATTTTTTTAATTCAAAAGACATANAAAAAAACGAATATATAAAATTTCTAGAAACTTTTTTATATTATATAAAAACTAATCATAAATATATAGAAATAATTGAACAAATAGAAAAATCTATAAATCTTATTTCTAAAAATAATGTGCTACCTAAATTNGAAGTTGACAAAATTTTACTAGAAATAAAATAAAAAGCGATAGAANATTTTCTATCGCTTTTTACTTATAATTATCTAAATTTAGAATATTTTTATAAATTACTTTCCACAAATTCCCAATTAATAACTTTAAAAAAGTTATCAAGATATTCAGACCTTGAATTTCTTGTATCAATATAATATGCATGTTCCCATACATCACAACCAAGTAATGCTTTTAGGTTTTCATAAATTAAAGGATTTTCAGCATTTGGAGTATTAATTATTTGTAATTTTCAATCAGAATTTAAAACAAGCCATGTCCAACCAGATCAAAAAATATTCATGGCAGAATTTATAAATTCTTCTTTAAATTTATCAAAACTTCAAAAAGATTCTTCTATCATAGATTTGAGTAAATCACTAGGTTCTTTATATTCACCAGTTAATCCATTGAAATAAAGTATATGATTCCAAGTTTGACCTGCATTATTAAAAATAGGTCATTTTTTAGATTTTTTAATAATTTCTTCTAAAGTCATATTTTCAAATTCAGTTCAAACTATTAAAGAATTTAGTTTATCAATATATCATTTGAAATGTTTTCAATGATGATAATCAAGAGTNTCTGAACTTATATAAGGAGATAAAGCATTTTTATCATATGGTAATTTTGGTAGTTCAAATTTCATAATTAAATTAGTTTATTAAATAAAATACTTAAGTTAAANAATGCTTCACAAGTATAATAAAAAACTATATTTTTTCAAGTATTTTTCTTGTTTTGTTTTAAAAAAAATATATAATTGAAAAAAATATTTTATAACAAAAGAAATATATGTTTGTATTTATCTGAATAGTAATTGCAATAATTGTATTTTCTATAATAATTTTAATACATGAATACTGACATTTTAAAGCAGCCCGCATATTTAAAGTAAAAGTAGAAGAGTTTGGTCTATGAATACCACCTAAAGCCAAAAAAATATATACTGACAAACACTGAACTGATTATACTCTTAATTGGCTTCCTTTATGATGATTTGTAAAAATGAAGTGAGAGAATATAAATACTTTTAATCTTTATAATAAAAATAAACAATTATACAATAATGAAGAACTAGAAAATGCTATTAAAAATAATTTAGAAGTTCTAAATGAATCTTGAGAAGAAATTAGTGAAATTGAAAAAAAAGAAATACTAAAAAAATTAAAAGATAATTACTCTTGTGATTCATTAATAAATAAACCTGCTTGGCAACAAGGAATAATAGTGCTTGCTTGAGTATTTATGAATTTCTTATTAGCTGTAGTTATATTTTCTGTTTTATTTATGATTTGAATATCTCCTATTTGAATCAATAATAAAATAGAAACAAACCTAGATATGAAACTTATTCCTACTGTAGAAAAAGCTATTGATAGCTGACTTATAATAAAAAATCCATGAGTTTATCTTTCTCCATTAGAATGAAGTATAGCTTCTGAAGCTTGAATTAAAGATTTTGACCTAGTATTAAAAGCAAATGATAAGATAATACTAAATCAAGAAGATTTAAAAGAAATAATATCTAACTCTCCTTTATCTGAAATAAATCTTAAAATACAAAGAGCTGTAGATAATTGTGATGTACAAAAAAGAAATGATTGTGTTTTTGAAAATATAAATATAAAAATAACTCCAAATGAACAATGATTAATTTGAAGTTATCTAATACCAAATATGAAAATAAATGAAGATTTTAAGTATAAATACTCTCTATTCCCTGCTATAAAAGCCTGAATTACTGAAACATACAATCAAATATTGTTCACATTTGAGGCATTAAAAATGATACTTAAAAAACTTTTATTTCCAGAAACAAAAATTGAAAGACAAGAAGCTATAGATAGTATTGCTTGACCTATTTGAATGGTTGATTTTATGAGTAGATCTTACACCAATTGAATTATTTTTATACTTATAATATGAGCAATAATCAGTATAAATTTATGAGTTTTTAACCTAATTCCTATACCAGCACTTGATGGTTGAAGATTTCTTTTTATAGTTATAAATTGAAGTATTCAAAAGATTTTTTGAAAAAAAGCTATAAATGAACAAACAGAATGATTAATACATTTTAGTTTTTTTATATTTTTAATTGCATTAAGTATATTAATAGCATATAATGACATATGAAGAATAATTGATAGAAATAGTAATGAAGTTATTCAAGATAAATAAATTTTAATTTAAAAAATATGGAAAGTAATATAATAAAAATGTCTAAAAAATATGTAAATATGCTTTTATGACCATTAGAAGATTTTTACTATCATCACTATAATCATGCTTTAGAAGTTTATGAAAGATCTATTTATATATGAAAAAAAGAATGATTAAATGATGATGAATTAGAGATAATATGACTATCAGCTCTTTTTCATGATACTTGATTTATAATACAATACGATAACAATGAATATATATGAGCTAAAATAGCTAGAAATTTTCTAAAAGCACACTTATACTCAGATGAAAAAATATCTCAAATAGAAGAATTAATAATATCTACTGATCCTCTAAAAAAGCCTATAAATAAAATGTCTGAAATACTAAAAGATGCTGATACTGACAATTTATGAAGAGATGATTTTTTTGACAAATCAGAAAAGTTAAAACTAGAAATAGAAACTATTAAAAGTATAAAAATAAAATATCCTGATTGGTATCATTATTCTCTAGAGTTTTTAACAAAATTTCATGAGTTTAAAACTAAGACATCTAGAATTGAAAGATATCAAAAAAAACAAGAAAATATATTAAAACTAAAAGAAAAACTAAATACTATAAAATAAAGACAAAAGATTTAAAATCTTTTGTCTTTATTTTATAAATTTATTTATTCTGTTTATAAATCATTTTACATCACTTAATTCTCATCATTCTAGAAGCACAGCTTGTTCGTATGTATACATTATCATATCTTTTAGTTTTTCAGATTTCATATCTTTATTAAACTCTGAAAGCATCTTTTTTACTATAGGGTTATTAATATTTAATTCTAGTATTCTTTTTGAAGGTGGAACTTGTTGTCACATTGACTTCATAATTTTTTCCATTTGTGGAGTTAGTCAACCTTCTTTTGTTTTTAGAGCTCAAATAGAATCCTTTAGTTTATCACTAATTTTTACTTCTTCTATTTTATCTGATCAAATAGTATTTTTAATTAATTCAAAAAGGTCTTTAAATTCTTTTTGTTTTTCTTTAATTTCTTTTTCTTTTTTTTCTTTTTCCTCTTTAGTGCTTAGGTCAGCATTTAATACACTTACTAATTTATATTCTTTGTATTCACTAAGACTAGATACAACCCATTCATCTATAGGATCTACTAGAAGTAATACATCTATTTTTTTATCTCTAAATTGTTCTAGGTATGGATTAGAAAGAGCTTCTTGTTTATTTTTAGCAGTTATATAATAAATTTCTTTTTTATCATTTTTATTGTTTTCTATATATTTATCTAGAGTTATATTCTTAGATTCATTCATAGTTGAAAACTTTAATACTTCTGCTATTTTTTCTCTATTTTCTGGACTATAGTAAATTCATTCTTTTAATATTTGAGAATAATTTTCTAGAAATTTATCATAATTTTCATTATTATTTAATTCATATTTTAATCTTTCAAGTACTTTTTTAGTAAGTGATTTTTGGATTTTATCAAGAGTAGGATTTGATTGTAACATTTCTCTTGATATATTTAATGGTAAATCATTTGTTTCAACTACTCAAGATACAAATCTAAGCCATACAGGTAATAATTCTTTTGCTTTTTCAATTATNAAAACATTTTGTATAAAAAGTTTAGGTCCATAATCTTGATTTGGATAACTTTGTATACCAAAAATATTTTTTTCACTAGGTATGAATAGTATTGATTTATAGTTTATAACTCATTCTGTAGAAATATGTATGTGACTTAGAGGTTTATTGTAATCATATGTGATATTTTTATAAAATTCTTCGTATTCTTCTTGTTTTATTTCTGACTTATTTTTATTCCAAATAGCTTTTGCTTCATTTATTTGTTCAAATTTTCTTTCTTTATCTTTATTTTCATCATTTTCAATCTCTTTCATCATTATTGGAGTTTGTATGTAGTTTGAATATTTTTTAATTAATTCTCTTAATTTCCATTCTTCTAAAAACTCTTCTTCATCTTTTTTAAGATGTAGAGTGATAATTGTTCATCTATCTTTTTTAGTTCAGTCTTTTAGAGTATAACTTCATTTTCAATCACTCTCCCAAATAGTTGATTTATCTTCTGATCAAGTATTTGTTTCAAGAGTTACTTTATCACTAACTATAAAACTTGAATAAAATCATACTCAAAATTGTCAGATTAGTGAATTTTGTTTCTTTTCTTCTTTTAATTTTTTTATAAATTCTTTAGTTCATGAGTTAGCTATAGTTCAGATATTTTTTATAACTTCTTCTCTTGTCATTCAAATTCAATTGTCTATTATTTCAATAGTTTTTGTTTTTTTATTAGGAATTATTTTTATTTCAAATTTTTCTCAATCTCATAGATAATTAGTATCAGTTAGAGATATAACTCTAGCTTTTTCAATAGCATCAGAAGCATTAGAAATAAGCTCTCTTAAAAANATTTCTTTATTTGAATATATAGCATTTGTCAAAAGATCNAAAACTTGACCTGTTTCAGCTTCAAAATTATAAGTCTTAGCAGTCATATATTAAAAAATTAAATAATAAATTAGCACTTAATTTTGTTAGGTGCTATATTATATATTTTTAAATTAAAGTCAAGATATTTTTTATTAGCAATATATAATCTTAAAAACAATAATTAAACATCTAATTATTGATTTTATTTTGAAATTACAACAAATACATTCTCTTTTCTCAATTTTCCAAGATAACTTCTAATACTTTTTTATCTATGATTTTAGATTCTTTAATTTTTTGGGATTTGTCTATATCAGTATGAGTTATTATATTCCCTTTTACATCTACTAAATCTATACATCAAGAATTATGTTCCATAAAAAAATATATATTATCCCCTTCTAATACCCTACCATGAACATCTTTAAAATATTTAATTTCAGATTGTTCTTGTTTTGTTATACTAGTTTTTGTTCTATCTATTATAAAAACTCATTTATCATTTTTTCATACAATATACACACTATCAGTATCCTCATAGTATCTTAAAAAATTAAAATTATCAGTTTTAGGAATAGATCATTTTATAGGAGTTCAAGTTATTTTATCTAAATACCAAGTTTGTCAGCTAGTTGTAGTCATATAAATATCTCAATATTCATCTATACTCCATTTTTCTATATATTCACTATCATCACCAAAATCTAATCTCTTACTTATTTTTCTGAAATTATCAACAAAATACCAAGCATCTAGTGTCTCATTTGAATCCTCTCACTCTATAAGCATATATAAATGATGTTCTCAATTTATATCTGTATAAGCTTTGTATCAAAAATAATCAAAAAATCTATATATATTTTTTTGAGAATCTTTTTGTTTATCTAATATCAAAGGATAAAAATAATTATCATCATAACTAACAAAAGTATCATAATATCCAAGAGGAACCATATCTTTTTTGTCCCCATCTGGTTCTATATTAATCTGAGTTTTTCAAAAATTATTATACATTTTTAGTTTATCTCATACTAAAGCTAATACATTGGGATCATTATCAATTATTTTTATAACAAATATATTATTTACTTGCAAAGAAAAAGTTTCTCAAGTTTTTTCATTTATCAAGTCTGCATAATTTATTTCTTTTCACATAAGATTTTTTGATACCTTATATCACAAGCTATATCTACTATTATCTGATGAAAGCTCTAAAATAGCATTATCATAAACTATTGGCAGTATATCTCATTTTATTTTTTTATTTGAGTCCATAATTCAAATATAAGGACCTATTTCTTTTCAATTTATTTTTAAGTATTGCATAATTTATTTTTTATAAACTAAAGTTATTTTATTATTATTTGTTTCATCATTTGTAATTAATTCTGATTGTTTTCTTGAGATAATTCATATTGTTTTATTTAAGTCTGTAAAAACTCCTAAAACTAAAAAATTTCAATATTCATCAAAGATTTTTGAATTTATTTTTTCCTGGAAAACAAAGTCTTGTTTATTTTCTATTTTAGAATAAAATCATTTATCAAAAACTGATCTTCACATTCTTCAAAATCTATATTTTGCTATATATTTTTCTTCATCTTCTTGAAAAACACTTGTTGTAAAAGGAATATGTTTTTTTATAAACTCTCTATCTTCTAAATCATAACTATCTATGTAGTCCCAAATTGTAGAAAATATTTTTTTGTCTTGCAAAACTATACTTTCAAAATTATTGTAATATACAATCTTTTTGTTAATAACTAAATCAAAAAAATCACTAGCATAATTCATATCTGTTAAAAAAAACTCCAAAGGAAAAAAACTAAGAACTACATCAACTTTTTCTCACTTTATAGTAAAAATTTCTTTATCTATTATATTTGATTCGTATATATCTCAAATAATTAAATCTTTTTTATCAAAAGTTTTTAGAAGTATATTATAATAATCCATTCATACTAAAAAGTCTTCATCTTCAAAACTCAAAGGCAGTAATATTCATATTTTTTTTCACTTATGTTGTTTAAATTTTGAATTTATATAATTTTTAAATTTCAAATTATAGTTTTTAGTGTATTTAGGTCTTTGTAGTTTTGATATATTATGTATATCAGTTATAAGACCTGGTGTATTTGCATTCATTTCTATAAATTTATAATGTCAATTTTCATCTATTAATATATCATATCTTCATATTAGATAGTCTTTTTTTTTAAATTTATTTAAGTACTTTATAAAAAAAGAATATTGATTTTTTAGATTTTCATTAAGATTTAAACAATAAAAATCATAAGCTTTAAGAATTATTTTATTCATATGCTTTACAAGTTCATCTATTTGCTTTATATCATCATCATTTATTTCAACTATATAATCATAATCTAAATATTGGAAATATCTTTCAAACTGAAAAGACATATCATATTCTAAAGAAAAATATGATAATAAATCTTTAGGATTATTTTTTAATTTTATTTTTGTTAATTTCATATTTTATTTTCTTAAATATCATGCTAAACTTTCAAAATAATAAAAAATATATAATATAATAAAAACTATTGGTAATTCATATACAAAAGGTAGAAAAACCATAGCTATAATAGAAATAAATAAAGACATTATTAAATCTGAAACAATATCTTTACCTCAAATATTTCATTTTGCTCAAAAAGTTATATATAAAAAAGATATCGAAAAAAACATTAAAAAAGCTATAAAAAAAGGATTTCATAAAATAATTCATATAATAGCGATTGGAATAAATATAGCATTTATTTTATTTATCATATTTAAAATTTTTAAGAACTAGAAGATTTTGAAAATCAACCTCATCAAAATGATCAAACAGAAGATGAAGTTGAAGAACTTGATGAAACTCAAGTACTCAAAGAATATCATCAACTACTCCAAGAACTACTTGTACCCGAGCTACCCCATCATGAAGAATAATTAGATCATCATGAATTTAATAAAAAAAGTATAAATAATATAGGTGTAGCTATAAAATAAACCAAATATCATTTCATTTCTTCTTTGTTTTGTTTATGTTTTTTATCAAATAAATTATTTTTATCAAATAAGTTATTATTATTATTTTGTATTTTATTTTGAGCTAAATAATTTCACTCTGTATGTTTTTTTTCTATTTTATATTTATTTAAAGCTGTTTTTTCTATATCTTTTTTATATAAAATATATTTTCTATTTTCTTGTATTAGATAATCTTCAAAATATCAAATATTTTTTACATTATTCAAAATATANTTTTCTTGTTTAAAGTTTATTTTAGAATTTGATTTTTTTATTTGATCNTTATAGTATTCTATAAATTTTCATAAATCTCTATCATTATCAAAAACTACTACATTATCTATTCATTTTATATTTAAAAATTCCACATCTGGATATTTATCAAGTCTATAAACATTTTTAGGAGTATTAAATCATATTTGAGTTTTTAGATAATTATCTATTTTTGTGTGATCATAGTTAGAATTAGAATTATTTTCATCTATAATCATATAAATTTTTGAATAATCTATATCCAAATTTCTTACTATTATTTTTTGAGCTAGATTTTTAGTTTTATTTTGTAAAAACTCTGAATTAGCATAAAGTAGTAAAAGCAAAGATGCTTCAAAAGTTTTTTCTTCATAATTAACTCACATTTTTCTATTAAATGAAAAAACTATATTTTTAAGTCATAGTTCTTTATAAACAGTTCATAAAATAGCCCCCTCTAAAGGAGATATATTTATAATTATCAATGAGTTATTTTTTGATAGATTTTGTTTTATTTTAGTAGTGATTTCTATAAGTGTATTCTCAACAGAATCAAAAATATCATTTAATTTAAGGTTTTTTAAAAAAAGAGTTGTATCATCATAAAAATCAGCTAACTGTTGAATTCTTTTAATATCTATTCTATAATATTTTTTTAAATCATCATCTCAATTATACAAATAACTAAAATCTGACTCTTTTCAGATACAGTCATCTAAAAATAGTGGATATATTTTATTTTCTTTTAGGTAAGAATGTGCATCTTTTTTTATTAAAAATCTTTTTTGTCACATTTATTTAAAATATTATTAAATTAAACTAATAACTAAAAACAGCAATAGATATAATAATTGACATAGCTATCAAAAGTCATTCTACAATTTTTCATAAAGATTCATTTTCATCAACTATAATTTCTTTATATAAAGGTATTTTTTTTGAAAGAATATATAAAGTAGTTTGAAAAAGTATTATTCAATAAAATCAAAAAACAAATATATGATAAAAAGTATAACCAATTGCTTCAAAATTTATAACTCAGTCTATAAAAACTTTATCAAAACTTACTCAAACAAAGTAAATAATAGTAGCTATCATTATAGACTGACCTATTAATTGTCATTTTATTATTGATCAAAGACCTTTATTTTGAGTTTCAATAATAGCATAATCTATCTCTATACCACTTAATCTTTTAAANATAATATAGTTAATCCAAAAAAGTATTAATCAAGCTATAAAATAAAGCATTCAAAAAAGAATATAAAATATTGTAAACATTTTTTTTAAGTTAAAAATTAAATTAAAAGTATTTTAATGTATTTTTTTATATTTCAAAATATTAAAGAGTAAATTTAAAGATTATTATATATACTTCCTTATATCTGAATATCTAAATCATTTTGATATAAGTTTTTTTATAATTTTGTTGTTATCATATCTATTTTTTAATTTTTCTATTTCTTGTAAAATTATATCATCTTCTCAGTTTTTAAAAACCTCATTTATACATTCAAAAACTACTTTTTCATCTTGTTTTGTTTCTATTAATTTTTTCTTTATATACATAATTGATTTTCAAGAATTTTTATAATTTTTTACTTTGTTTAATATGCTTTTTTTATCTAAAAGACTTTTATCTCTAATCAAGAACCTATTTTCTAATATAGATAAAACCATGTCTTTATCAAATAAAGACGAAATAAGTTTTGTTTTAATATAATTTATATTTTTATTTCTAAAGAGATATAAGTTAATTTTACTATTTATTACTGCTTTATCATCTATTAAATGAGATATAGAATCATAAACTTTATTTGACAACTCAATATCTCAAGATTTTTCTAATAGTTTTTGTTTTAATTTTTTGCTAGATGGAAAATATTTATGATAATACCATAATCAATAATTTCTAAGACTTTCATAGTCATATTTTTTTGTATACATATTATTTAGAGCTTTTAAGTGTTTTAATAGAATTATAAAATATCTTTAAATCAGATTTATTTAATAACAAAAATATTCAAAAATATATTATTCAAATAAAAATTAAATATATAAAACTCTCTAATCTACCATATTCTAAAAGTTTTTCTCATAAAAAATAAAGTCAAACCCCTAATAACAATAAAACTCACAAATTTTTTCATATATACCTAAAATCAAATCAAACCCTATATTCTTTTAATCTCCACTCACAAAGTATCCAAATCAAAACCCACCCAAGTCAAGTAGCTAAAGCTGCTCATACAACTCACAATATATTTATAAAAATAATATTTAATAATATATTAAAAAACAATGCTGTAATGATTATATAAAGTCTTTCTTTTACTCTTCATATAGCTGCAAATATATGAAAATTTACTTGTAATAAAAAATTAAAAAACAAAAATAATATTGAATACTTTAGTATTTCTCAAGACATATAAAAATCTTTTCCAAATAAAGTAGTAGCTATTATTTGAGATAAAGCAAAAAGAAAAATAATAAAAGCCAATCATAAAACCAAAAANTGTTTTTGAAAATATGATTTNATTTTTTTTATATTGTCTGATTTATTTTTTGCATATTCTGATGAAAAAACAGGAAATAAAAATGTAAATATTGGTCATATTATCAAAAAAGGAATTCAAATAATACTTAAATATACAGTATAATATCAAGCTTCTGTTGTTCAAAGTAAATATATAATCATCTGCATATCTACCTGACTTAAAAGTGTTCAAGATTGAGCTCATAAAAAAACTATGAAAGAATAAGTGATTATTTTTTTAAACTCTTTTATATCAATAAATATTTTTTGATTTTCTAAATACTTTTTATAATACTTTACATAAAAAACTATTATACTAAAAATAACTCAAACAAAAACACCTCAAACCCAAGCATAACTATAACTTAAAACATTTCACATATCTAAAAAAAATACACTAACTGTCCATAATAATACAAAAGTCATCCTTAAAAACTCTCCTAATTTATGTAAAAAAGTGTTTTGAATAGCAAGAAAAAATTGATTTAAAACTTGAAATATACTTATACCTAAAAAGAAAAAAGCAAAAACCTTAATTACTTCCAAAGCTAAGATATCTTTAAAATAATATATTGATAAAAAATAAGCTCAAAAATAAAAAGCTAAAAATAATAATATTCAAGTAAAAATCTGAATTCAAATAGCCATAAAAAATATAGCTTTTAATTTGTCATATCTTTTTTGTTCTACATACTCAGGAATAAATTTATTAAGACTTTCTTTCATTCAAAAATCATTGAAAGCTCAAACTAAAAGCATCAAACTCATTACTCAATATATAATTCATATTTCAGAAACTGATATATCATGTGATAAAATAATTTTTATAATATAACCAATAGGTGCCATAATAAATGAAAAAATGTAAAGCCAAAATCATTTTTTTAGAAATTTTTCAGCTAATGTTTTGTGATTATCTATCATTTTTAGATATAAATTAATTATAAGAACAAGTTAAATATATAATAAAAACTACTAACTTAAATATTATAGATAAACAAAATTATTATCAAAAAGATTTTATAATTTTATAGATTAAATATATTTTATCTGTATAATTTTATAGATTAAATATATTTTATCTGTATTTTTTCAGTAGAAAATAAAAGTATTGACATATTTATTATATTGATTATAAATATAATGTAATTTAAAAAATAAATAAAATATACAATGAATCTTAATAAGAGTATAAAAAATATTTCTTTGGCTTTAATGATGTCAGTATCAACAAATATAAATGCTGATACAAATATAAATGCTGATACAAAAGAGATAAGAAATAATATTTCAGAAAATATAGAAAATATAATAGAAAGTAAAGAAGTATTAAATATCACACCTGAAAATAATAAAAAGTTAGATTATTATTTAAACTCTAAAAGAATATATATAAATAAAAATGGGGAAAATATTTGAGAATATAGATGGAATGATGAAAAATGATATTATGAAGCTTTTAAAAATAAAAGAGTTACTAGTGATTATATAATTTTAGAAAAAAATCAAAATTATACTATTTTTTTGATGGATAATATTAAAGATTTAAACATAACTCTAGATGATCTAAGTAATTGATTTTCAAAAGAAGAACTTAGTAAAGTTATGATGAATAACTATAAAAATGAAAATATTGAAAAAATAAAAGATCAAGTAATAAATCATTTAGAAAATATGTTTATTTCTTCTTGAATTGAATTAAAAAATAGCCAATACATAAGCTTTGTAGAAAAATCAACTCAAACTAATTTTATAATATATTTTGACCATAAAAAAAATGTATTTGAAATATTATGATATGATAAAGTATCTACTTGAAATAAAAATAGAGGTAGAGTTTATGTAGAAACTCCTTCAATAATAATAGATAGAAGTAATTATATTAAATGAGACTGGAAAGCCTTATGAACAGATAGACAATGATACTGAGAGGCTGGTTCAGAAATAAGATATTTATGAAAATATTATATATCTAAAAATTGAGATATTTCTCCTACAAATAA
>Ga0052835_100033_pt1 | contig 13667 bp, 13 predicted proteins | sample Wilsouwater61714_FD_53172 | JGI IMG/M metagenome (GOLD analysis project Ga0052835, IMG submission 53172) | Hot spring water microbial communities from Wilbur Hot Springs, California, USA - Wilbur source water - 6/17/14 | ecosystem: Environmental > Aquatic > Thermal springs > Unclassified ...
AAATTATTGATGATAAATATTTTTATAATGAAGACTTAGAAAGATTTGAGCTAGACTTAATATTTGTTGATGACAAAATGCATTCTAATTATGTAGTAGATTATATAAAAAACACCCTAGATAGTTATTGAATTTACATAAATGTAAAACAAAAAACTATCCAAGAGTTCAAAGATATAATTATATCTTGAGAAAAAGATTACGATATGGTTTTAATTTGAATAAACCTATGAAGTGATGAAAAAAATATTTTTCCTTATTTTCATTCATCTCAAGCTAAAAATTGATTTAACTTATCTAATGTAAAAGATCTAGAATTAGATATATTATTAGAAGATATTAATAGTTTAGTAGTAGATAAAGAAAAAATAAATACCATAGAAGAAAATATATTAAATATATTAGAATGAGAAAATATATTAAAAACAATATACACAAAAAACTACACTCTTCTTGTTGACAAAAATATAAAAAACTTTAATTTAAAAAATAAATTAAATAGTGTTAGATGAATAAATCAATATATAAATAGAAGTTATATAAATACTAAAAAAACTATTGTTTATGAAGACAAATGATTTATAGATTTTATAAAATTTGTAATAAATACTTTAAAATAAAATGAAAAACAATTTAAAAAATGATATAATAAAAAAATCTCGGGAATTAATAGTAAGTGATTTTAAAATAAAAAAAACATATTTTATTCCTGGTTTTTTATCTATAATTATATTAACATGATTACTAGTATATCAGGCAGTTTATACTTATATAGAAATTTTTGATAAAAAAGATGAAACTTTTGAACTTCTTTTAAATATTTTTCATAATTATTTTATAGAGATCATTATTATATGAATAATTATCACCCTAGTATATGTTATTATATTACCAATATACGAATGATGATTAATATATTATTTGGATAAAGAAAGTAAATGAGAAAAACCTAGTACTTTATGAATGCTAACAAATTCTCTATATAGATTTCTTCCTTATTTTGAATATTTAAATTTATTCTCAATATTTAAGTTCATAAGCCTAATAAATATATATTTGTTTTTACTTAGGTTTGTATGAATGGATTATATTATGATTATAAATTATTTATTTTCATTCTTTTTGATTTTATCAGTAATAATAAATATATTATTTGTATACTCAAAGTTCGAAATAATATTAAATAATAAAAGTGCTTTTGAATGAATGTCTGAATCTTTAAAATTAAGTATACTTAATTTATGAATAACTATTAAATTTTATTTTTTTATGTATATTTTAAATATAAGAGTCATAATTAACTTTTTAGTATTTTTATTATTCCCTATAATAATACTAACAACTATAAGTTATATAACCTCTAAGATATTTTTATTAATTACTATTATAATTTTAAGTTTAGTATTTTTATTTTTAATACTTATACTTTGATATTTAAATTGAGTTTTAGAAATATTTAAAAATGCTATTTGGTATAATACTTACATATATTCTAAAAATAATATATCTGAAACCGACAAAAAAGACTAATTAAACAAAATGTTTAATTAGTCTTTTNAAAACTTTATGCCTAATAATTCAAATAGCCTTTTTTTTATTTATTTTTCAAAAATTAATACTATTTTTAAACAATAAATCTCATTTAAAATATACCTCTATTTTAAAACTATTTCATTCCTTAATTTCACTTATTTTAAATAAGTACTCATTATCTCAAGTCATTATTTTTGTACAATTTAATATCGAAAAAATTGATTTAGGGCTAAAAATATTTCTTTCTAGTATGGCATTTTTTATTTCATTTTTTATTTCTTTATTATCTGATATAAGAAATACTCATATAGCCCATGCCCAATTTCACTTATTTTGATATCTTATATCTTTTATTATTTCATCAACTACAGCTTTAGGGAGCTTTTTATTATTTCCTACAGTATGTCTAATTTTTCAAGTAAAACATGAAGTATTTATATTTTTATTTTTTTTCTTTAAATTATCTACTAATTTTTTTCAACTTATCTCAAAATCAATATCTTTTCAAACAATATCTATCACAGACCTAGTTAAATTTATATGATTAACTATATCTTTAATTTCTTCTTTAGAATAAGGATTTTCCTCTCACCTAATATGAACTATTTTTAAAACTCTATGAACTATTAAATCAGCATATCTCCTTATTGGTGAAGTAAAATGAGTATATGAGTCTAATGCTAATCATCTATGATATGAATTTTTATTATCATAAAAAGCTCTTTCTTCTAAACTTTTATGAACACGAAATATAAAATTATATTTATTATTAAATGCTATTTTAGATGTACATATATTTGCTAAAATCATAAATTCTTGTATTATTATTGAATGAATTGAAGAACTTGATATATTATCCTTATCAGGAATAGATAATTGTCTATCAGACTCATCATAATCCATTATTGCTCAAGATAATAAACGATTTGTCTTTCTTTTTAAAGCTATTTCATACATTAATTGTAATGTTGTATGAAAACTTGAATCAGGATTCATAAAGTCATCTTTAAATGACTCATAGTCATATCTTTTTAAATTTTTAAATATAGATTCATATACATCTATATTTTCTATTTCTCAAGAATTATTTAATTCTATTTTAGCAGTCAAGGTTAACTTTTTACAATTTTCATTTAAAGATAATAAATCCTGAGAGAGTTTATCAGGAAACATATTTAATACTTCACTTCTATAAATAGAAGTCGTTCTTTTAAAAGCTTCTAAATCTAGAGGGCTAAATATATCTATTGCTTCAGAAACATCACTTATATGAACAAAAACAGCATATCAGTTATTCATTCTTTCTGCCCATATTCAATCATCTAAATCAAGTGATTCTTTTGAGTCAATTGTAATTCATTCTTCATATTTTCTTTTAATAGCAGTATCATTAATTCAATTTTTATAAAGTATATTAGATTGATTTATTGCATATAAAGAATAATCAATTTTTATAATATCATTTTGTCATTTTTTATCTTGATAAATATAGTCTAGTATTTTTGAATTCATAAGTTTTTATAATGATTAGATTATATCACAAAAACAATAGCTTAAAAGCTATTGTTTTTAATTAATATTAAATTTCTTTTTATAATCATTGTGGCATCTTTTTAAAACCTCTTGAGCTTCTTTTTTAGAATCCCAACCATTAATTTCTACTTTTTTTCAATGTAAATCTTTATAATGAAGCATAAAGTATTCTATATCTTCTAATTCTTTTTTATCAACATCTTCTATATCATGTACATCAGAATAATATTTATCATCAGCAACAGCTAAAATTTTATAATCATCTTCTCATGAATCTACCATTCTAAGTCCTCATACAACTCTAAGAGGCACAACTGAACCTGGAAGTAAACTTTCACTACATAAAATAATAACATCTAATGGATCATTATCTCACTCATTCCAAGTTTGAGGAAGATCTCAGTAATTAAAAGTATAATTAATAGGTGTCTTTCAAACTCTATCAACCCATAAAGCTCAAGTTTTATAATCAAATTCATATTTAACCTTTCATCATTTTGGAATCTCCATAACAGCATTTATTTCAGAAAAATCTTTATTACCAAGTGGAATATCATGATATAGGTTAGACATATTTTAAAAATTAAAAATTAAAATATACTTATTTTATAAAATAATTGGAAAAATAAAAGATTAAATCTTTTATTTTTTATTTTTTCATATTTTTAATTGAGCTATAGATTTTAAAAGCATATCTTCTGCTTTAATAAAAGCATCCATATCTATTTTATCTTTAGAATTTTTATATTTTTCCATCATATTTATAGCATCTTGTTTTGCTTTCTCAGCTTTATCCATATCAATATCCTCACTACTTACAAGCATATCAACTAATACCTTACAGTTATTATTTCAAACTTCTAGTATTCATCTTCAAATAGCAAATTCTTCTACTTTATTTTCTCAATTGTCAGTTATATGATTAACTATCAATACTCAAGGAACAACTGATGTAATTAATGGGGAATGATTATTTAAAACAGTTATTTCTCAAGATTTAGTAATAGTACTTAAACTTTCAACATTATCTGATTTAAATAATTCTCAACTAAATGATATTAATTCTAGTTTCATAATAAAAATTTAGGAATTACAAATAAATAATTAAATAGTCATAACTTCTAATTATTATCTTTTTCATATGCTTCTATTACATCATCTATTCAAGCTTTATATAAAAAGTAATTTTCTGGAATATGATCTACTTCACCATTTATTATTTTCCTAAAACCAGAAATTGTATCTTCTAATTTTGCATATACTCATGGAGTTCATGTAAATTGTTCTGCTACAAAAAATGGTTGAGATAAAAATTTTTGAATTCTTCTAGCTCTTGCTACAGTTTGTTTATCTTCTTCAGATAATTCATCCATACCAAGAATAGCAATAATATCTTGTAATTCTTTATATTTTTGAAGTATTCTTTGAACTTCTCTTGCTACATTATAATGTTCTTCTCAAACTACATTTGGGTCTAGAACAGTAGAAGTAGAATCAAGTGGATCAACAGCTGGATAAATACCAAGCTCTGCAATAGATCTATTTAATACAATAGTACTATCTAAATGAGCAAAAGTAGTAGCTGGAGCTGGATCAGTAAGATCATCAGCAGGAACATAAACAGCTTGTACAGAAGTAATAGACCCATCTTTTGTTGAAGTAATTCTTTCTTGAAGAGAACCCATATCAGTAGCTAGAGTTGGTTGATATCATACAGCTGAAGGAATTCTACCTAAAAGTGCAGAAATTTCTGAACCAGCTTGAGTAAACCTAAATATATTATCTATAAATAATAATACATCTCTTTTTTCTCTATCTCTAAAATGTTCAGCCATAGTAAGTCAAGTTAAAGCTACTCTAGCTCTAGGACCTGGAGCTTCATTCATTTGTCCAAATACCATAGCAGTTTTATCTATAACTCATGAATCTTTCATTTCATGATATAAATCATTTCATTCTCTTGTTCTTTCTCAAACTCAAGCAACAACTGAATATCCCCCATGTTCAGAAGCAATATTGTGAATTAATTCTTGCATTATAACAGTTTTACCTACTCATGCTCAACCAAAAAGACCTACTTTACCTCATTTTAGCATAGGAGCAATAAGATCTACTACTTTAATACCAGTTTCAAAAATTTCAGCTTTAGTAGTTAAATTACTAAATTTAGGAGCTTCTCTATGTATAGGGTCATTATATTTAGTTTTTGGTTTTTCTTTATTATCTATTGGATCTCCTAAAACATTAAAAATTCTTCAAAGAACTTCTTTTCATACAGGAACTTTTATAGGAGCTCAAGTAGATATAACATCCATACCTCTTTTTAAGCCATCAACTGGATTCATTGCAATAGTTCTTACAACACCATCTCATAATTGTTGTTGTACTTCAAGTACTACTTTTTCAGGTCATCATTGAACTTCTAAAGCATCATATATAGAAGGAACATATCCTTCACTAAATTCAACATCAATAATTACTCATGTTATTTTAGTAATTCTTCATTTATGCATAAAATTAAAATTAAAAAATTAAATTATTTATTATTAATTGCTAAATTACTTAATCTATCTGCTTCTTTATTTTTTTCTCTTTCTATCCAATTATAAGTTATATACACATTATTTTCACTTATAATTTTTTTTATGTTTTCATTTATAACTCTAAGTTCTTGTTTTTTTATTTTCCACTCTCATAAAAGCTGCTTTATTACAAGATTACTATCCATATATAAATCAATTTCACTTCATCACATCTCTATAGCTCTTTTAATTCAATAATAAGCTCATAAATATTCTGCTTCATTATTTGTTTTTATTCATATATACTTATATCTTTTTTCAAGTTCATTTCAATCATTATCAGTTATATAAACTCATATTCATGATTCTCATGGGTTTCATTTGCTTCAACCATCTGTATATACTCTTAATTTCATTAATTTATAAATTATTAAATATTAATTATTCCTTCATACTTTCAACTCAACTAATTATTTCAGATACCTCTTTTGTGATACTTGCCTGGCGGGCTTTATTGTATTCTAGTGTAAGACTTTTAGCAAATTTATTTGCATTATCTTTTGCATTTTTCATAGCAATCATACGACTTGCATGTTCTGATGCCTTAGCTTCAAGTATTATATGGTAAAACATAGAGTCAATTATTAAAGGAACCATATGATTTAATAATTCTTGTTTTGANGGNTCAAATGTATAATTTAATTTATCNTTAGTTAATTTTTCTTTTTCTTTATAATAATCATCTCAAAAAACTTGTTTAAAATAATTTTCAATTCATACTTTAGTAAGAGGCAAAAAAAGTCTAGTAACAGGAGTTTGCTTAATTGTATTTACAAAGTGACTATAAAAAACTACTACTTCTTGATATTCTCAACTCAAAAACTCTTTTGTTATTTGTTTAGATATTGTTTTAGAAAAAGGATATTGTATATTATCTGTATAAGTACTACTAAAATCTGAAATTAAATTATTTCAAGTTCTAACAATAAATTGAGATCATCTTTTTCATAAAGTAATAAAGTCAATTTCTTTTCATGGATTTTCACTCATATAATTTTTAACTTTTTTCATCACATTTATATTATAACCTCAACATAATCATTTATTAGAAGTAATCAAGATTCAAAGTGTTTTTTTTCAACTACCTTTTTTAAAAAAATGACTATCTCAGATAGAAGAAGAAATTTTTAAAAATACATCTAAAATTCATCTAATATATTCTTTTTTAGACACTACTTCACTACTGGCTTTTTTCATTTTTACAGTCGAAATAAGCTCCATAGCTTTTGTTATTTTTGATGTATTTTTAATTGATTTAATTCTTCTTTTAATTTCTTTTCAATTTGACATAGTTTTATTAATTACTCATTATTAATTTATTCCTATTTATTTAATTCAATTACTTGATTTATTATTTCTATCAATTTAGGTTCAATATCTTCTTTTATTTCTTTATTAGTTTTTATTGATTCTATAATAGTTTTTTCTTCATCTAATTTTAAGTATAATTCTTTTTCAAATTTTCCTACTTTAGAAGGGTCTATTTGATCTAAATATCATTTTACTCATGCATAAATTAAAGCTACTTGTTTTTCAACTGGAACTGGTGAATATACTCATTGTTTCAATAATTCCATCATTATCTTTCCTCTTTTTAATTGTTTTTTAGTACTTTCATCTAAATCTGAAGCAAATTGAGAAAAAGCAGCTAACTCTCTATATTGAGCTAAATCAAGTTTTAAAGTACCTGATACTTTTTTCATAGCTTTAATTTGAGCAGCTCATCAAACTCTTGAAACTGACAATCATACATTTATTGCAGGTTTTTGACCTGAATTAAACAAATCAGATTCTAAAAATATTTGTCAATCTGTAATAGATATAACATTTGTAGGAACATAAGCTCATACATCTCCTCATTGAGTTTCAATTATTGGAAGAGCTGTCATAGATCAAGCTCAAAGCTCATCATTTAGTTTTGCTGATCTCTCAAGTAATCTTGAGTGAAGATAAAAAATATCTCAAGGATATGCTTCTCTTCATGGTGGTCTTCTTAAAAGCAAAGACATTTCTCTATAAGCATTAGCTTGTTTAGTTAAATCATCATATACTATTAAAGTATGTCCTCCATTAAACATAAAATATTCTGCCATGGCACAACCTGCATAAGGAGCAAGATATTGCATAGCTGCTGGATCAGAAGCTCATGCATTTACAACTATAGTATANTCCATAGCTCATGCATTTCTTAGTTCTTCAACCACTCTAGCTATTTTTCATTCTTTTTGTCAAATAGCAACATATACACAAATAACTCAAAGACCTTTTTGATTTATAATAGCATCTATAGCAATTTGTGTTTTTCAAGTTTGTCTATCTCAAATAATAAGTTCTCTTTGTCATCTACCTATTGGAACTAAAGCATCTATAGCTTTAATTCATGTTTGAAGTGGTTCGTGAACCGATTTTCTATCCATTACACCTGAAGCTACTCTTTCTATTGGCATAGTTTTTGATGTTTTAATATCTCAAAGTCCATCTATAGGATTTCATAAAGCATCTACAACTCTTCAAAGCATAGATTCTCAAACCGGAACTTCTAAAGTTTTTCAAGTAGATTTAACTTTTTCACCTTCTTTTATAAGATTAAATCAAGTAAGTACTACAACTCAAACATAATGTTCTTCTAAATTAAGAGCTATTCAAGTAGCTCAAGAATCAAATTCTAACATTTCATTATAAGAAACTCATCTTAAACCTGAAACCTTAGCTACACCATCTCATAAGTAAAAAACTTCTCAGTAATTTTGAACTTCTGGAGTTAGAGAAACACTATCTAATTTATTTTCTAATTCGGAAATTACTTTATTTAAAATATCGTTAGACATAATTAAAAAATTAAGGATTAATAATTATTTTATTTTATTTATTATGTTTGAAAAACTAATATCTACAACATTATCATTATAGTATACTTTCATTCATCAAATAAGTTCTTTATTTTGAACAAAAATAACTTCTAAATTAGTTGCATCTATTCAAAATGACTTCTTATAAACATCATTTGCTAGTTTGTTTATAAAATCTAATTGTGAATCTTCTCAAAAGTACTCAACTTTTAAAAAGTCTTTTTTATTTATAATTCTTTTAAAAAGATCAACTCATCTACTACCTAATTTTTTATTTAAGTTTTGTAAAGTTCTTAGATTTTTTAAAAGACTAATAGCTTCGTTTCTATTTAAATTATTTAACTCTTGCATAATCATAATTATATTTTTATAGAATTAACTTCTTTTTTTATAAAATCTTTATTAGATTCAGATTCTCAAAATATTTTAGAATTAACTTTTAATGAGTAATCTAGTATTTTCTCTTTTATAGATTTCATCATAGAAATTCTTTCTTTTTCTATGTCTCTTAAAGCTCAATCTATTATTCATTGTGCTTTTTGTTCAGCATTTTGGATTTTTTGTAATGCTTCTCTTTTTGCTGATTCTTCAGCTTCTTTTTGTATAGATAAGGCTTTTTTTCTAGCTTGAGAAATCAATTCTTCAGATTTTTTCTCAGCTTCCTGTATTTTTTGTTTTACAACTTCATCAGAATTATCTAAAGCTTCTAGCTTTTTCCTTCTTTCTTCAATAATTTTAACTATTTTATCTCATAAAAAGTAATAAAATATAAAAAATATTATTGAAAAATTTATTATTTGAGCAATAACTACTCATAAACTTATATCATCCATAATAAACAAAAATTAAAATATAAAATCTAAGATGCTAATAATCTAAAAGAAATTACTAGTCAATAAATAGCAACTACTTCTATCAATGCTACAAATAACACCATAAGTGACATTAATTTAGCTTTAATTTCAGGATTTGTATTCATTGCCGAAAGTGCTCATGATATAATTTTCCCCATTCAAACTCATACTCAAAGTCAAGCAAGTCAAATTGCAAGTCAAGCTCAAAGAGCTGCAGTTATAGCTCAATCAAAAGATAAAATTTTAAATGAAACTATTAATGCATATATTCCAGAAGATTCAATTAATGCTATTCAAAGAATAGATACAGTTAGAAAAAATGAAATCATTTTTGGATTTTGTCCCATTAATTCAAGAGATTTTTTAGACATATATCAAATACCAATCGCAACTCATACTCAAGCAAGTCAAATTGCAAGTCAAGCTCAAACAGAATACATTGGTTCTAAATTAGCTCATTCTCAAATAATTTTAAATGTAATTATTAAACCATATATAGCAATAACTTCTACAAGAGCAACAAACAATACCATAAGTGACATTATTTTACCTTTTATAGTAGGATTTCTATCAATTGCTGAAAGTGCTCATGATACAATTTGTCACATTCAAATTCATGCTCAAAGTCAAGTAAGTCAAATTGCAAGTCAAGCTCAAATAGAAGTATAAAGAGCTAATCAATCAGAACCTAATAATTGAAATGCTATTACTAATCAATAAATAACAGCAGATTCAACTAATGCAATACCCAATATAGTAACAGTTAGGTAAAATGTAATCATGGAAGAAGTTTTCCCCATAACTTCCATTGATTTTTTAGCAAGTATTCATTGTCAAATAGCAACTCAAATTCAAGAAAGTCAAACAGCTAAACCAGGTCATACATAATTTAAAAATTCCATAAAAAAATATTAAAAAAATAAAATATTAAAATAATTTTTTAATGTATTTTAGCAACTTTTATAAATATTGCTATAAGCAAAGGAAAAACCAAAGCTTGTATAAATCCAACTAACAACTTTTGTAAATACAATATTACAGGAACAACAACAGGAAACTCTATTCATAAAAAATTATCCGTTAATCAAATCATTGCAGCAATAAGCATACCTAGTAATATACCTCAAGATGTTACATTTCAAAACAACCTAAAAGACAAAGATATAACTTTAGCTATATGTCATATTATCTCTAATATTCATAAAAATAAGGATATAATAATATCAAAAATTTTTATTAAAATAAATACAGGCCAATCTAGTACTGGATGTAATTTTCATCTATCATAAGGAATATAGTTTTTTCAAAGTATTGGAAAATATTCATATATAGCTTTTCAAAAACCAAGAGCCCTAAATTGTTCTATTAAAATAATAGAAACTCAAATTAGGGCCATAGCTATATTAAAATTAATATCAGCTGTAGGTATTGTTATAGCATGATGTAGAGCATCTCAAAATATAGGAATTAGTAATTCTAAAAAAACTCAAAATAAATTAGAAAAAAGTATTATAAAAAATAACAAAGTTACATAAACCTTTATCCATCTTTTTTCTTCTTTTCATAGTACTTCTTCAAAAAAATCATAAACTTTTTCAAAAAATAATTCAAAAAATATATAAAAAGAACTCTTTTTAAAAAACTTATGAAAAACAAAAAAGAATGCCAATATAAAAAGTATTATCAAAAGTCATATAGTAACTCAAGACTGAGTATAAAATGATATAAAATCTTGCATCTTTAAGTAACAATTTTAGTATATAATAAAAAGCTGGCACATTATATTTTAAAGCTTTAAAAAAGCAAATTTTTTTATAAGTAAGCTTTTTGTAAAAATTTTTATATTTTTTAGTGCATAATTATTTTAGAGTCTCCTTGAGATGAAGTTTTTACCTCAATAAGACTTGTTGATAATTCTTTTAACTCTTCTAAATGAGAAACAAGTATTATTTGAGAGAATTTATCTTCAAGCTTCTTTAAATTCATTAATATATTTTGTTGTCTTTGTTTATCTTGACTACCTAAAACTTCATCTAAAATCAAAAAATTTATAGAATTTCAATTTGTAGTAGATAAATTTTGACCTAGACTAAGTCTTATACATAAATTAGCCAAATCTTTTTCTCATCAAGAATATAATTCTATACTTTTACCATCTATAAGTATATTATATTCATCATCAAAACTTATTTCAAAATATTTGTTATCTGTCATTATTCTAAAATAATTAGATGCCAAATCTTGTATAAGTGGCTTTAGATGATTTAATAAATATAACATATAATCAGATAATATATCTATTTTCAAAAAATTATAAGTTATATCTTTTTTTAATAAATTAAATTTTTCTATTTTTTTATCATGCTCAATCTTTTTTTTATCAGATTCGTCTAAAAGATATTTAATTCTTAACTTTTCTATCTCAGCATCTTTTAATTTTTTATTAATTTCATCTTTTTTATCTAAAGCAAGATCATATTGTGTTTTTAAATTTAAGAAATCTTCTTCTTTAAATTTTAAATTATCAATTTTTTTTAGATTTATTTGTAAGTCTTTTTTTATTTTTTTTAGATTTGTTTCTAATAACTCTTTTTTTTCTAATAATTCTTGCTTTTTATTTACTTGTCATTCTATTTGTCTATATTTTGATAATTCTTCTTTTATTTTCTTATACTCTTGTTGTTTTAATTTGTNTATATTTTCATCATAATTTATATCTTTATATTTATCCATTTCTATTTTTTGAGNCTGAATAGTCTTTTCTAACTCTTCTTTTTGATATAAAAGTTTTTCTATTTTTTGTTCTTCTTCTTTTAATTTTTTTATTTCATTTTTGATATTTTTTATTTTAGAGTCAATTTGTTCTTGTTTTTTAGTACATTNATCTAATTTTGANTTTACATCTAAATATAATTTTCTTTTTTTATCTAAGTCTTCTTGAAACATTTTAATTAAATTTGGAAGATATTTATCCAAAGGTCTTTTACAAGTAGGACAATTAGCTTTATCTCAAAGTTTTGATAACTGTTCTAGTTCTTGTTTTATTTCTTCTCAATCTTTTTTTATATTTTTTATTTCTACATTAAAAGATGTTATAAGTTTCATATTCTCATTAAACTCTATTTCTGTATTTTCTAAATCTTTTTCTTTATTAGATATAATTAATTTATAATCTTTATTATATTTATTTATGTTTTTTATTATAGAATCTAGGTTTGAATTATTTTTGTATAATTTTGATTTTAATTCCAAAAAATATTCATAATCTTTCTTTTGTCTTTCCAAAACTCAAATTTCTGAAAATAAATCTGCTTCTTTTTTAATCATTCATGCATTATCTTTTAAAAATTTTTCTTGTATAATTATTTTTTCTAAATCTTTTTTAATTATTTCTATATTTTCATTATGATTTTTTATATCTTTTAAGTTTAAAGATACATTATTTGATAATATATCATGTTGATTTTTTTTCTTATACATACCATCATATTGTTTTTTTATTTCTTCAAATTTAGATGATTGTAATTCGTATTCCTTTTTATAATTTTTGTATTCTTGTGTAATAATTTTGTATTTTCATTTTAATTCTTTTTTTTCTTTTTTAAATAACTCTAAATCAAAATCTTCTATATCTTTTTTTAATATATCAAGTTTTATTTTTTCTGTTTTATTTTTTCATTTTAAATCAATTATTAAATTTTCTATTTTATCAATCCCTAAAATAGAATTAATTAATTTCTTTCTTTCTTCTTTAGGTCAAGCCAAAACTTCTAAATCTTTTTGTTTAGCAAAAACACTTCTAAGAAAAGTATCTCTTGGAACTTGCAACATATCTAAGATAAAATCTGAAACTTCTTTTCATCAAATAATCTCTACATTTTCTCATACAAGAGTATCTTTTGTTTCTGAGATAAAATCTGAGGATAATTTTTTAATTCATGAATCTATAACTCTAACTACCTTATATGTTTTTAATCAATGTTGAAAAGTCAACTCAACTTTTGATGGACTTCTATCTTTTATAAAATAACTTTTTAATAATTTAGTATTTCATCTTGTAAAGTCTTTTGATGAAGGTCAAAATAATGCATATCAAATAGCATCTAATAAACTTGATTTTCAAGATCAATTTTTACCAAAAATAAGACAAAAATTATCACTAAACAAAACTTCTTCTTGTTTGAATTTACGAAAATTTAATAATTTTAATCAAATTAATTTCATCTATAAAAAATAAAAAATTAAATTAAAACATCAAAGCTTACAATATAATTTATTAAAAAGTATAATAAAAATACTAATATTAGCAAAATTAA
>Ga0052835_100034_pt1 | contig 13639 bp, 13 predicted proteins | sample Wilsouwater61714_FD_53172 | JGI IMG/M metagenome (GOLD analysis project Ga0052835, IMG submission 53172) | Hot spring water microbial communities from Wilbur Hot Springs, California, USA - Wilbur source water - 6/17/14 | ecosystem: Environmental > Aquatic > Thermal springs > Unclassified ...
TCTTTTTTAATATTTACTGTTTCATACTCTCACATATAATTTTTAATTATATTTTCAATAAAATCAGGCATAGTTGCAGAAAATAGAAAAACTCTTTTTTTAGTAGGTGTAAACTTTAGTATTTGTTCTATTTCTTCTCTAAATCAAACATTTAACATTTCATCAGCTTCATCTAAAACAAAATATTTAATATTATCTAATATAAGTCTTTTTTTGGATAAATGATCATAAACTCTTCAAGGAGTTCAAACAACTATATGAGGTCATCTTTTTAATGCTGATATTTCAGATCTAATATTTTGTCAACCATAAAGTAATTCTATTTGAATATTAGAATTTAAACGAAAAGATTTTAATTCTTCAGCTACTTGTATGGCAAGTTCTCTAGTAGGGCAAAGTATTATAGATTGGATTTTATTTGTATTAATATCGATTTTATCTAGTATTGGTAATCAAAAAGCAGCTGTTTTTCAAGAACCAGTTTGAGCTAATCAAACTATATCTTTTTCAGTTTGAAGAGCAATTGGTATAACTCATGCTTGAATTGGAGATGGATTTTTATATCCTTTTTTTTCTATAGCATCAAGTAAATTTTTTGAAAGTCATAGAGACTCAAATGCAATATCTGTCATTATTTATAAATAATAAAATAAAATATAACCTTTTTAAATAGGTTTAATATCAAAGGGTAAATAAAAAATGTGATTTTTTGATTTTCTAAAAACTCTTACTCTAAAATATTTTAATGATAATAATTTTAGGTAGACTTGTTTAACACCTTTATATAAAAGTTTTAATTATTTTAATTTTGAAATCATTCTAAAAATATTATCAAAAAGGGAGTATATGTATATTTTTATATAATGCAATTTTTATTTTTTCTTGAATAATTTTGTATGTCACAATATCTATTATACCTGATATATTTATTATAAAAACAAATTTGACTTATTTATTATTTTTATTATAAATTAAAAATTGTAATCATTTTTATAAAAAAAGTATATTTTTTTGCTTTTAAAAAAAATATATGATAACATAAATATGTAATTTATTATTAACTAATTTTTTATGGCTACAAATTGACTAATAAAAGATAAATGATCATATAGAAATATGAATATTTCTATTGTCGTTTTATCTATTATTGTTTTATTAACAATATGAATGTACTTTTTTAATTCTAAACTAAATAATGACTTAGAATGATTAAAAACAGAATTAAATAAAATAAATGATGATATAAAAACTTTAGAAAAAGATTCTAAAATTATTATTTATAATATGTTAGAGAGAAATAAAGACAAAATTGAATTGTATGAAAAAATGTCAAAAATCCCTACATTTATATCTAATATAGATAATCTTTCAAAAAGTTATGGTATATCATTTAATACTTTTTCGTATAATTCTTGAAAATTATCTACATTGGCATATGCTAGAAATGATTGAAGATCACTAGCTACAAAAAAAGTTACTGACTTTATTTCTTACTTTAGAGATGAAGAAAATGAAAACATATTTAAACTTGATTTTGTAAATAATTTTTCTTGACAAGAAGAAATTAGATTTAATGCAATTTTTGAAATAAAATAATTTTATAACCTAAATTTTGTAATCATGAATGCTAATATTAATACTAAATATACTTTTATTACTTACTTACTACTTTTATTATCACTTTTTATAATAGTTCTATTTACAAAAAATTTATATAAAACTCATGTAGATATTAAAAATCAAATAAGTGTTGTTGAAAAAAACATTGAAGATAGAAGTGCATATTTACAAAAAATAAAAGATATAAAACAAAAAATTGAAAATAAACAAAATNCTAATCTTAATTCTTTTGATATAAANTTTAGTGAAGACGAACTGATAAAATTTTTCTATGACTTTGTTGAAAAAGATTGAAATAATACTAAATATTCAATAAATTCTATTTGACTTAATCCTTGAAGTGAAAATGATTTTTGATTTATGGAATGAACTATAAATTTGAATATGAATTTTGCTTCTAGACAAGCTATGATTGATATGATTAATTTTTTAATAGAAAATACTGAATATAATTTTTATATTCACTCTTTAAGTTTTCCTATAAATGAAAAATGAGCATTTAGTATAAATTTACCAATAAAAGTATTATATAAATAATAATATAAATTATGAACAATAATTTTAATAAAGAAGGGAAAAAAGAATTTTATCTTATAAAAAAGGTTTCTTTAGTAGATAAATTTAACTTTTATGAATATTTATCAGTTATGTTAGACTGATGAGTAACTATTATGTCTGCTTTAGAATCCGTAAAAAATAGAGTTAAAAACCCATACTTTAGAAAACAAATTGAAGAGATACAAGTTTTTATGTCCACTTGAGATTCACTAAGTAAGGCTATGAAAAAAAAGCCTAATATATTTTCAAATAGGGAAATATATATAATAGAGGCTTGAGAAAGCTCTTGAACCTTAACAGAATCTCTTAATAATATAAGTGATGACTTTAAAAAACAACATGAATTAAAACAAACTATTAAAAATTCTCTAACTTATCCTATAGTTATTTTAATATTTTTGGTTATAGCTGTATTGATAGTTATGCTTTATGTAATTCCTTCTTTACTTCCTTTATTTGAAGAAGCAAGCACTGAGCTTCCTGTAGCTACCAAAGCACTTATATCAACAAGTAATTTTATTTGAAATAATTTTGTACTTATTATATTATTTATTCTAACTTTATGATTGTTTATATATTGATTTAAGTTAACACAAACTTGAAAAATGTTTTTTGATAAATTACTACTTAGCTTGCCTTTAGTTTGAGATGTTTATAGAAATTATATATTAGCAAATATATCTACAAATTTATGAAGTTTGATGTGAGGTTGAGTTACTATACTTAAATCTTTGAGACTTGTTTGAAAATCAACAAATAATGTTGTTTATGAAGAAATTTTTGAATTAGTTGCTCAGAAGGTATGAGAATGAAAAAAGCTAGTTGATTCTATGTTGGAAGTTGATGAATACAATGAATATTTTACATCTGATTATATTCAAATGTTATCAGTTTGAGAAAAAACAGCTTCTTTAGATAATATATGTAAAAAACTAAATAAACAATATACTAGAGAAGTTAAATATTCTTTAAGTAATTTGGTAAAATGGATAGAACCAGCAGCTATTATGTTAGCTTGAATTTTTGTATTGTGGTTTGCATTTGCTATATTTGGAGCTATGTTACAACTAACTCAAACAATAGGATAAAAAATATTTTTCAAATATTTTAGAATAATTAAAAATTAATAATTTTAATAATGAAAATAAATAATTCTTGATTTACATTAGTTGAAATGCTTATAGCTATGACTATATTCATTTTAATAGTTATGTTTACTTATGTAAATTATGCTTATTATCAAAATATAGCATCAGTAAAAATATGAATTAAAGAAGTATCTCAAAGTATTAGAGAAGCAAGAAATATGGCTGTTAATTGACTAAACATACAAAATACAAATCAAGATACATTTGTTTATTTTGACTTTGATGATAATAGAAGTATAACTATTTATAGTGCAGATTTTAACATAGATGACGATGTAAATTTTGATTATGAATGAAGTTTTGATTTTAGTAAATTAAATAAAATTAAAAAAAGAGAACTACCTAGATGAGTTCAAATAGATAGTAGTTGAGATAAAAATATACTTTTAAGATTTAAGGCCATTAGTTGAGAGGGCATTATTTATAATATTAATAGGAATAATCACAATGATATTTCAAATACTATTGACAATGAAATATATTTAGATATATCATTTAGATGAGCTAGTTTTTGACCCCTTCATACTGAACTTAAATATTTCAAAAATACAAATATGATAGATTATTAAATCTTTTTAAAATAATAAATTATGAAAAAATATAATAATAAATGATTTTCAATTATAGAGATATTAGTCTGAATATTTATATTTACACTAGGGCTTATTTCTATATATATGCTTTTAAATAGTAGTATAAAAATGTCAGATTATTCTAGAGATTCTATTGTTGCTTCAAATTTGGCAAAAGAATGATTAGAGCTTGTTATATCTCAAAGAGACCAAAACTTTAAAAGCCTTACTATTTGGGATAAAATGCCTTGAAATGACTATGATTTGAAGTTTTCTACCTGATGATACTATAAAATAGAAAAATCAAACTGAACTAATTTAATATCTATGACTAATATAAATGATATAGATGATATTTCTGATTATAGACTTTGTATTGATAGTGATAATAATTATATTTATTGCTCATCAGATCCAGATTCTTTAGAAACTAAATATTATAGATATTTGTATTTTGAAGATGTTGAGTATGATAATTGAGATGATACTGAGATTATACATGATTCACTAAAAGTAGTATCAAAAGTATTTTGGCATGATAGATGAAGAATTCCGGAAGTTGAAATTAAAACAATTATAACTAATTGGAAAAGATACTAAATGCTTATTAAAAGATTAATTAATGAATAATTATTTTAAATATGAAAAATAATAATAAATGATTTACACTTATAGAGGTATTGGTTGCTATTACTATATTGTCTATAATAATGGTATCAGTTTTTACTACTTTCATACTAGCTTGAGATGTAAATAATAGAGTAGAAGCTTCAAGAGTTATGCAAGAGAATATAAAACACTTTGTTGAAGTTATATGAGAAGATATCAGAAAAAATGATATTATCTGAGTTCAAGATGATAATTCTATTTCAAATTGTGATTTAAGTTTTTCAGGTAATAATTATAAAAAATGATCTAAATTATGTATTTGAGATAACCAATATTATCTAGCTGAATATATTGATAGTACTGATACTTGGGCTAGAAAAGATTATTGTGATATAGATACTAATTGTTCAATTGTTTTAAAAGATACATTATGAAAAATATCACCAATAACTAATTCTTGGATTTCATTTCAAAATCTTTCTTTTACTGTAAGTGATACTAACCCTAGAAGAGTTCAGATAAATTTTGAAGCTAGACCTGCTATTTGAAAATGAATAAAACCAAATCTAATTGAAAGAAATATTATAAAATTTCAAACAACAATATCTAAAAGGATATATGAAGAATACAGATAGATTTAATTTTTAAAAGTTATTTATGAAAAATTATAAAAATAATTCTTGATACTCAGTAATACTAGCTCTATTGATGGTATGATTTATGATGATTTTAGTAGTATGAGTTTTTAGACTTGTATTAGTAGAATCAAAAGACACTTTTGCTATGGAGAATTATTTAAAAGCATTTGCATGAGCAGAAAGCTCAATAGAGCTTGCATTACTAAAAGCTAAACAAAATGATTATTCTATAAATTTTGAGGTTTCTCAAGATCAAAACTCTTGAATTACAAAAGTTTTAGCTGAAGATAGAAGTAATTTTTTTCCTACAAGAGATGTAAAAATTAGCTATGAACTAAATTCAGCATCAAATTCTGTTGAAGGCGATCTTGATCCATGAAGTTTTAAAATAATACCACTTTTTTGAAATTGAATTTTTGTTAAAAATTTAACAGTTTCTAATATAAATGATGAAGTGGTATGGAATATATTAAGTGAAGAAGGTTGAATTTCTTGAACAGGGGATTTTGATAATAGTAATGATTGAAATTATAGAACTATTTCTTGAAATGAAGTTTCTTTTACAAATAAAAATATATGAGATTTTTTAAATGATAATAGTGATACAAATAAAATGTATTTAATCCTTAATAATACTTGAGATTTTTCAGTTGATAATTACAAGGTTTTATCTTGAGATTGAGAATATTTGACAAATGTTATAACTACTATTATTTGAAGTTGAGAGATATGAGATTATAAACAAAACTTGAGAGTAAAACTTAATTCATGAGAATACTTAAATCTACTTAAATACTCACTTTTTTCAAAATAAAAATACAAATCAAAAGATTTGTATTTTTTTACATATTTTTTATTACAAAAGGCAATATATCATCTATTGTCTTTTTATCTTCTGGTAGAGTTTCTAGAACTTCAAGTATTATTTTACTATCATATCACATTTCAGTTAGAGTTTCTAGTATTTGGGACTTTATAGATGCATCTATATTTGTAGTTGTATCTTTTTTGTTATAATTAGGCATATAATTTTTAATAAAATCTTTATCTTTTAATTCTAAAACAATTTTTTCCGCCATTTTTTTTCAAACTCATTTAATAGACTCTATTATTTTTTTATCTTCATTNAANANTGCTTCTTTTAATTTATTTCATCATAAAGAAAGAATTGCCTGTCAAACACGACCCCCAACTCAAGATATTTTTATTAATTCTTTAAAAAGTTTTTTGTCTTCAATTGTTAAAAATCAAAAAAGACTTTGAGAATTTTCAGTAATATGATGATGTATAAAAAGTTCTACTTTATCTTTTCATATAAGTTTAGAATAAATTAGTTCATTTATAATTACTTCATAACCTACTCAAAAATTTGTATTAACTAAAACTGTTCATTCATCTATGTATATTATATCTCAATTTATGTATCAAATCATTATATTTAGAGTTATTTAAATAATATGTCTATATAATACTAAATATACTTAAAAATCAAAATTTTGTATTTTTATTTGACTTTATCAAATTAGCACATATAATACTTATGTGCTAATTTAGTATTTAATTGTCAAATTATGAATATAGAAAAATTTACAATAAATGCTAGTAAAAGGATTCAAGAAAGCCAAAATCTAGCTAACAAACAAAATAATCCTGAGATAACATGAACTCACTTATTATACTCAATATTATCATCAAATGATAGTATAGTTTTAGAGATTTTAAGTGATATGTGAGTGGATAATACTAATCTTAAATCACAAATTAAAAAAGAATTAGATAATTTACCTAAAATAGATTGAAATTATGATTTAAGACTTAGTTATGAGCTTAACGATATTTTTAAGGAATCTCAAGTACTTGCAGAAAAAAATAAGGATGAATTTATAACAGAAGAACATTTATTTTTAGCCATTATAAATAAATGAAATTCTAAAATAAAAGATATTTTAAATACTTTTTGAATTAATTTTGATACTACAAAAAATGTAATTGACAAATTTAGAAATTGAGAAAAAGTAACTGATAATGACCCTGAATCAAAAATGAATGCTCTAAAAAAGTATTGAATAGACTTAGTAGAACAAGCTAGAAAGTGAAAAATAGATCCTGTTATTTGAAGAGAAGAAGAAATAAGAAGAACTCTTCAAATACTTTCTCGTAGAACAAAAAACAATCCAGTTTTAGTTTGAGAACCTTGAGTTTGAAAAACAGCAATTGTAGAGTGAATAGCAAGAAAGATAGTAGAAAGAGAAGTTCCAGAAAATCTAATAAATAAAAGAATTATCACACTTGATATGTGAGCACTTTTAGCTTGAGCTAAATATAGATGAGAGTTTGAAGAAAGATTGAAAGCAGTAATAAAAGAAGTTGAAAAATCTCAATGACAAATAATACTTTTTATAGATGAAATACATACTATTGTATGAGCTTGAGCTTCAGAATGACAAGCTGATGCTTGAAACTTATTAAAACCAAGTCTTGCTAGATGAGAATTACATCTTATCTGAGCAACAACTATAAATGAATATAGAAAATATATAGAAAAAGATGCAGCTCTTGAGAGAAGATTTGCAAATGTAATGGTTGATGAACCAAGTAGTGATGATGCTTTAGCTATTTTAAGAGGTATAAAAGATAAATATGAAACTCATCACTGAATAAAAATTACAGATAGTGCAATAGAGTGAGCAGTTATGATGAGTATAAAGTATCTTCCTGATAGAAAACTTCCAGATAAAGCTATTGATTTAATAGATGAAGCTTTGTCTTCAGTAAAAATTAAAACTATTTCAAAACCAGTTGAACTTGATATTTTAGATAAAAAAATAAGAACTTTAGAAATAGAGCTTGAAGCTAAAAAACAAGAGAAAAAAGAATCAGAGCTAGAGTGATTAAAAAAAGAAATAGCTTCAAAAAAAGAAGAATATTCTGCCTTAGAACAATCTTGGAAAAAAGAAAGAGACTTAATAGATAAATCAAAAAGTTTAAGAGAAAAAATTGAAGAACTAAGACAAAAAGCTCAAGAATTTGAAAGACAAGCAAATTATCAAGAGGTTGCAAGAATAAATTACTCAGAAATACCAGAAGTAGAAAAACAAATTAAAGAAATTGATCAAAAACTAGAAGAAATTAAAAAATCTTGAAAATCATATTTAAGAGATAAAGTAGAAATAGAAGATATAGCTGAAATAATTTCAAAATGGTCTTGAATACCGGTTAATAAATTAGTAGAATCAGAAAAAGAAAAATTAATTAATCTAGAAAGCTATTTAAAACAAAAAGTTGTATGACAAGATAAAGCTATAAAAAGTGTAGCAAATGCTATTAAAAGAGCTAGAGCTTGACTTAATGACCCAAATAAACCTCTTTGAAGTTTTTTGTTTTTAGGTCCTACTTGAGTTGGTAAAACTGAAACTGCAAAAGCACTTTCTTTACATTTATTTAATGATAAAAATGCTTTTATAAGAATAGATATGAGTGAATATATGGAAAAACACTCTGTATCTAGACTTATTGGTTCACCTCCTGGATATATTTGACATGAAGAATGATGACAATTAACAGAAGCTGTTAGAAAAAAACCATATAGTGTAATACTTTTTGATGAAATAGAAAAAGCACATACTGATGTATTTAATATATTATTACAAGTTCTTGATGATGGTAGACTTACAGACTGAAAATGAAGAACAATAAATTTTAAAAATACAATTATTATTCTTACAAGCAATATTTGAAGTAGTAAAATAATGGATTTAAACGAAAAAAATACTCCTGAAGTTGAAATACAAAAAACCTTGCAAGAAGAATTAAAATTACATTTTAAACCTGAATTTTTAAATAGAATAGATGATATTATAATCTATAATTCTTTGGATGAAAGTTTGATAATAAAAATAACTGAGATATTACTTAAAGATGTAGAAGAAATTCTAAAACAAAAAAATATAGAAGTAAGTTTTAGCGATGATTTAAAAAGCTATCTAGCAAAAATATGATATGATAGAGAGTTTTGAGCTCGTCCTATGAAAAGAGCTATAACAAACTTTATACTAAATGATTTATCAAATAAAATTATTTCTGAAGAAATTAAAAGTTGAGATAAAATACACTTGTGAATAGAAAATGATAAATTAAAAGTTTTGAAAAAATAATATTTAAAATATAATGGAGATAATTAATTATCTCCATTATATTTTAAATAAAAAATAATTATGCTAAAAATTCAAACTTGAGCTCAAAATGAAATACTTAGAAAAGTATCTGACCCAATAAAACCTCAAGAGTTTAATACTTATATTAAACTTGGAAAAGAGATGTTAAAATATATAAAAAATCCTGATAATAGGTGAGTGTGATTAGCTGCTCCTCAAGTATGATACAATAAAAGACTTATTGTAGTAAGTTTATTAAATACACGGGAAGATGAGTTTTTTAAAACTATTATGATGATAAACCCTAAAATAATAGAAAAATCTAGTGATACCGAATGTGAAAATGAATGATGTCTTTCTTTACCTTGAGAATCTTGAGAAGTTGAAAGAGCTAAAAGTATAAAATTAAGTTATATTGATGAAACAAAAAAAGAAAGAAAAATATTTCTATCTTGAATTTCAGCAAGAATAGTTCAACATGAAATTGATCATCTAGATTGAATACTTTTTATAGATAAAATAAAAGAAAAAACACTATAATATTTCTTCTTTTATTTTTTCTAAAGCATAAAAATATCAATCAAGATTTAATCAATTTTTTCTTAAGTCTTTATACTTAGTTATTAATCTATATATTTCAAGATTTAATTTATTATTTTCATCTAATAAATCACTTCAAAACTTTTCTTTGAAATATTCTCAATTTGTTTGTTGGTGATTGTTAGCCGAATTAGATAAAGGCACTATTATAGAGTGAATTCAGAAAAAGTATAATTCCCAAAGTGTAGTAGCTCATCATCTAGTTATACATATATCTGTTTTTTTATAAATTTCTCATAAATCTTCTTGAGATACAAAATCATATAATTTTACATTGTTATAATTTTCAAAAACACTTCTAAAATGTTTGTTTTTCTCTCAAAGAATTATAGTAAAATTTACATCCATTAGATTATTTAATATACTTTTTAGAGAATCAAATATTTTTGTAGATCATTGACTTCAAGCTATAACTAACACTTCTAGTTTTTCATTTTGTATGATTTCCTCATCTTTAGATACTTTATTTAAAAGTTCAGGATTAAGTATTTGTCATGATAGTATATGTTTTTCGCCGTCAATTAGATTATTTGGAAAACTATAAAAAACTTTAGTAGCTATTTTTGATATTATTCTATTTGCAAGACCAGAATAAGTGTCTGATTCATGAATATATACTTTTTTTCTTAAAATATATGCAGCTATACAAAGAGGTAATCATGCAAAACCTCACTTTGATATTACTATATCTATTTTGTATTTAATTATATAATAGATTCAAAAAAATATTCAAGTAAGATTTTTAGTTGGTTCATAAAAATTTCTTATATCAAAATATCTTCTTATTTTTCAAGATGGTATGTGAATGAAAGGAATTTGATTTTGATAGGCAATTTCATATTCCATTCATTCTTCATCTCAAAAGAAATAAAATGATAAATTTTTATCATTTTTTAGGTGATTATATATAGATATCAAAGGAAAAATATGTCATCAAGTTCATCAAGATGTTAAAGCAATGTTTTTTTTCATAAAATATAATTCAAAATGTAAAATTAAAGCTTAAAAAAAGAAGCTATTTTTATTAAAAATTTATTTATTTTTTTAAATATATTCAATTTTCTAAATTTGTAAATAATAGTAGCTGAAATAACTCAATTTATCATTCCAACTATTATATCAATAGGCCAATGAATTCATCAAATAACCCTTGATAAATTCATTAATATAAAAAAAGGCAAAAGTATTAAAGCTAGTTTTTTATATCAAAATAAGTATATTGCTGTTAAAAAAGATATGCTTACTCAAGCATGATCAGAAGGGAAAGATGCATCAGGTATTTTTGATAAAACCATATTTCAAGCATTTTCTAAGCTCATCATAGGTCTTTCTACGAAATGAATGCTTTTTATTATATAACTTATTATTACTGCTAATACTACTGAGTAAAATATATATAATAGTTTTTCTTTTCAATCATTATTTTTTTTATAAGCATAAAAAATCCAAGCTCAAACTAAAAAAATAGGTAAGAAAAAAATAGGTAAGTCAGAAAAAAGACTTATTATAGGAGAAAGCCACTCTATTTGATAGAAAGAGTTTAGATATTCAGATAAGGACTTATTTATTTCAATCATTTTAATTTTAAAATTATATATTAAACATATTCATTATATAAAAAAAGTCTAAAAGCAAAAATAAATTTGAAAAATAAAATATATAGTGTATTATATATAAGACATTAAGAATAATTCTCATATAAATTTGTGAGAGTTTTATTTTTTATTTTTTAATAATTTAAAATAATAATGGAAACTCCAAAAAAAGTTAGATGAATGCAAGATATACTACCAGATGCTCATAAATATCATACATTTTTAAAAAAAGTTTTTAGACATGAGCTCAGAAAAAACTGATTTAAAAGGATAACAACTCCAGTTTTAGAATATAAAGAATTATTTGAATGAGCTATTTGAACAGGTACAGATATAGTAGATAAAGAAATGTTTAATTTAAAAGATAAAAAATGAAGAAATCTTGTGCTAAAACCAGAATCAACTGCTCCAATATTAAGGTCATATATAGAAAATGATATGCAATCAGAACCACAACCTGTTTTTTTGTATTATGTGGAACCTCATTTTAGATATGATAGACCTCAAAAAGGTAGATATAGGCAGTTTTTTCAAATAGGTTGAGAAATTATTTGAGAATCAGATCCTATATTAGATGCACAACTTATTTATATATGATATACTATTTTAAATAAAATATGATTAAAAGATGATTTTAAAATTAAAATAAATAGTATTTGAACATTAAAAGATAGAGAAAAATATATTTATGCTTTAAAAGATTTTTATGAAAATAAAAAAAATCTTTTATCTGAAGATTGATTAAGAAAACTAGAATTAAACCCTCTTAGGCTTTTGGATACAAAGGTAGAAGATGAAATAATTCTTGCTTGAGAAGCTCCTAAAATAAAAAATTTTCTTAAAAAAGACTCAAAAAATCATTATGAAAAAGTAAAAGAGTATCTAGATTTACTTTGAGTTCCTTATGAAGAAGATCATAAATTAGTAAGATGATTAGATTATTATTGTCATACAGTTTGGGAATTTGTAGATAATTCATGAAGAAGTCAAGATGCATTTGGTTGAGGTTGAAGATATGATATATTATCTAAAAAAATATGATATAAAGATGAAATACCTGCTGTTTGATTTGCTTTTGGTATGGAAAGGCTAGCTGAGGCTCTTATTTCTAAAAATATAAAACTTAGAAATAAAGATAAAATTGACTTATATTTCATACAATTATGAGATGAAGCTAAAAAAGTAGTATTACCTCTAGTTTTAGAAGCTAGAGAAAGAGGTATAAACACTCAAGTATCTCTTTGAACACCATCTCTAAAAGCTCAAATGAAAAAAGCAAATAGATTAAATGCTTCTTATGTTGTTATTGTTTGAATTATGGAGGCTCACTCATGATTATATCAAGTAAAAAATATGATTGAATGAACTCAAGAAGAAGTAAAAAAAGAAGAATTAATTGATTATATAATTTCTAAAATATGAGAGGATAGTTTGAATTTTTATTGTCCAGCTCGTGATTTATTGATATCTTAGTATTTTATATTTTATTTAAAAACTTCCAAATTCTCTTTGGAAGTTTTTTTGTTATTAAATAATTTAATGTTATTTTTGCATTTTTAAAAAATATGTGATAACATATTATTGTTATTAAAAATATTACATAAAAAATAACTTATGAATTTAGAAACAAAACAATGAGAAATACTTCCTACAAGTAATGAGATATGTTTAGAAACTCAAAAAAAAATTAAAGAATTACTTTTAGATATAATAATTAATAAACAATATATAAAATATACCGTTAGACATTGAGATACACTTTCATCTATTGTTAGAAAATTTACTAATAACTATAATATAATTAGGGAAGTTTATTCTTCTTGAATAAGTGATATAAAAGTATGAGATGTTATTTCTCTTTTTCTTGATGAAGAATTTTTGATTATTCAAATGTACTGAAAGATGTATAAATTTTGAAATTTATCAAATATAGAATTAAGTTGTGATCTAGAAGTAAAAGAAACTCCTGAAGAAATAAACTATACTATAAAAAAATGAGATACTCTTTATAGTACATTGTCTAGATATGAAATTGATGAAGTTTTATTTAAAGAAATAATACTTAAAAATCCTATAATACAACCTTGAGATGAGTTAAAGATAATTTCTTGATCAAATTTAATTATTTCTAGATCATGAAATATT
>Ga0052835_100035_pt1 | contig 13383 bp, 12 predicted proteins | sample Wilsouwater61714_FD_53172 | JGI IMG/M metagenome (GOLD analysis project Ga0052835, IMG submission 53172) | Hot spring water microbial communities from Wilbur Hot Springs, California, USA - Wilbur source water - 6/17/14 | ecosystem: Environmental > Aquatic > Thermal springs > Unclassified ...
CATAATTAGAATGCATTTTGTCATCAACAAATATTAAGTCTAGCTCAAATCTTTCTAAGTCTTCATTATAAAAATATTTATCATCAATAATTTCCTTTTCATCTTTTTTTAATTCTTCATCTACTTTTGTTATAGAATCTTGTTTTTTTAGATTTTCTATAAATTCTTTTTCTAATTTATCTAGCTCATTTTTATCTTTATTATAATAAACAATAAATTCTTCAACTAATATTTTTTCTCAATTTATTTTAAAATAAACTTTATATTCATTTTTTCATTCTTTTATATTTTTAAAACTTTCTTTTAGTCTATAATAAAAATGTTTATTTCATTTTTTAAATGAAGTAAGACTAAAGTCATTAATGATAACTTCATCAATATTTTCTCTATCTACCTCTCATTTTAAAAGCAAATTATCTTCACTTATGAAAGAATATTTATTTGTAATTCATTCTTTTATTATATTTAGACTATTATTTAAGATTTCTTTATTATCATCTTTATTTAATTCTTCTTTTTTTTCCTTTAGATAACTTTTTTTATAATATCATTTATTATTTAGTATAGATATTATATTTGGATTAATTAAAGTATAGTCTAACTCTCTATCACTTAAAAAAGGATTTAAAACTTTAGAATAATTGTTTCATATATTTTTCAATATTACATCTGTATCTATTTTTGATAATAAGAAATTTCTTAATTCATTACTTTTAATTTTTTCCTTATTTAAAAATAGTGAGGTATATTCATTTAGGTTTATTGTATATTTTTCTAATCTAGGTATTGATGTATTTATTATATTATCTTTATCAAAAAAAACATTTATACTTCAAATATTTCTAATCAAATCTTGATTAGTATTAAAAAATTTGTAGGAATATTTTTGTAAATAAATATTTCTTTCTGTATAATATGGATTTCTTGATAGATTCAAACTTTGAACTCAAGATAATTCATCTATTCATATACTATCAATAATATATTCTCAAGAATATTGTCAACTTAAAGGATTAAAACTTCAATGAATTTCTTTTGTTCATATATTATTTAATATAAAACTGGAAACTATAGGTTGTCTTAAAACCTTTAAAATATCTATATTTTTTTTAGAAGAAGAAAAGTTTATTTTATTTTCATCAATAACTTCTATATTTATATTTTCTATAATTTTAGCTAAAGTCGGGTTTGTATTTTGATTTTTAATAATATTTAGAGTATCAATTATATCTTGAGTTGTTATTTTTTCTCAATTAGACCAATAAACTCAATCTTTAATAAAACACTCAATATATGCTAAATTAGATATATCACAATTTGCAATGTCTCATATATATTTTTCATTATCATAATCATATTTTAGTATAGATCTGTAAAGTTTATGAATAATTTTTTGTTCATGATAATCTGTATTTTGTATTAATGGATTTAGATTGGGAGGAAAATCTGCTATTATTCATTCAGAAATAACTCATCATTGAGTCGGAGTTTCTATTGCATCGTTTAATAAATATATATATATAATATGACTTCAAAGAATTACAACGAAAAACATACTTATTAAAAATAAGTATTTTTGTAATCTTTTTATATTTTCTTTATTCATAACTTGATTATTGGAAAATAATTTTTTATATATTTTTTATATATAAAATTATGTTGTAAAAAAGAATATAAGAGTATTTATTATAAACAATATTCATAATATGATAGTAGCATTATGTAATATTTTTTCAGGTCATCTTTTTGTTATTTCTCACATTCAACCTCACATATTTGTAAGATTTAAATTTACATTTTTATTTTGCAATAAAATCACAACTATAAGTAAAAAACTTATAATAATTAAACTAATTGTAAACATTTTTTTATTTTTTATTGAATAAAATTGAGTATAACATATTCAAAAATGAAAAAATTGCAACTGCAATTATAAAATTTACTCCTCAGTTTATAACATATTTAAAATCAGGTAATTTTAATATATTATTTATTGTTTCTTCAAAAAGCCAAAGAACAATTCAATTTATTATTAAAATAACTATTCAGTAAAATAGAAAGAAAAAAGGAAGTCAAATTAATTTTAAAATAGGTCTTATAAAATAATTAATAAATCATAATATAGTTCATCATAATAAAAATAAAGCCCATCATCATTCTACTGTTACAGCATTTACACCATAAGTTTCATAATAACTATCAGTATTTAATAGTATGTATATTATATAAAGTATGCTTGCATTAAGTAATATGGAAAAAAATATTTTCATAAAATTTGATTGATTATATTTTTAAAATTTTTATTATTTTATCAATAAAACTCAGTTCTCAGTTTTCATCTGCTGTTAAGTAATTAGGTAATATTTCTTTTAGATTTAAAGCAATTTCGTTATTAATTTTTAAATCTATATATTTTAATAATTTTTTATTAAGATTTAATCTAAGAATTACAGCATTTTCTCATTCATAAATAATACTATAACTTGAAATTCTAGAATAATCATAAAATATTTTATTTATACTTATTCATAGAGATTTTATTTTTACAGAAATATTACTCTCACTATTATTTTCCATATAAAAATACACTCATCATATCAGAATAACAAGAAATCCAAGTATATATTGTTTTGTTATAAAAGACCATATAACAAGTCAAACTATTATAGATATAGCTATAGTAAACCATAAAGCTCATCTATTTTTAGAGTCATCATATGACCATGAGTAAAGAGTATTATTCATTTTAAGTAAAGTTATCAATTATAATTTTTAATATAATCCAACTTAAAGCAGCTAATATAAATCAAGCTATAGCTAGAGTTATTGTTTCTTTTCATTTAGATTTATCATTTTGTAAACTTCAAAAAGCTAGCTTGTATCATCATATTATAATAAAAATTATAGCTATTGTTCAAGCTATTCACAAGAAAAAATCTACAGCATAATTAAGCATCTTAGGAATATCAGTTATACTTATATTTCATTCTCTTATCTTATCTATAGCAGTATCTTTATCTGGATCTATTCATCATAAAATTCAAGGATCACTAGCATAAATTTTTTGATTCAATGATGTTATAAATATAACACTTAGAAATAATATTTTCATATTTTTATATTAAATTATAATTATCTATACTAGATTTTATTGAATTAAAATTTTCTAAGCTAGGATTATAATAATCAGTTAAAAGTTTTACTAATTCTGTTTTATCTAATTCACTAACTTTTATTCATATAGATTCAAGGCTTCATTTTATAACATTTACTCTTTGATTAAGTCATTTCCTATAGTTATTAAGTTCTCTTATTTGAGATTTTATTTTTAATAAATCATCTCAAGAATTTATAGAACTCCAAAAGTTTTTAAATTTTCATATTAAACTAATATCCCTAACACTTTTGTCATTTTCTTTGTCTATAGCTACTACTAAATAAAAATCTTTTTTCATTATATTTGCTACTTCTATTAATTTTTTTAGATATTCAATATATTCATAAGTTTGTCTTTGAAGTAGTTCATTAGTTTGTTTTATAGCAGTATTTTCAAGTTTTTGTAGATATGTATCTATGTCTAATTTTGTAGATCTTACAATTATTTGTATAGGAAAATCTATAGAATTTAGAAATCTTTGAAAACTCATAATTATAGAGTCTTGTTCTTCCGCACTTTTAAGTAGAAAATTTATAGTACTACATTTTAAAATAACTCTAGCAGAATTATCTTTCATAATTATTATATTATCCCTTATTTGAGAAAAGGGAAGATATCTTTGAGTTGTTGCATCAGGAGTTCTAGATTTTTTATTTTTTACAGGCATTTTTTGTAAGTTAATATCTATATTTTAGAAAGTTTTTCTTCTATCTTTTTTATTTTTTCTAACTTATCAGAGTTAGAAATTTTATCATCATATTTTTTTTCATTAGATCAATAAATTACTCATATCTCAAGAGCATTATAAGAATCAACTCACATATCCCAGTATCTTTCTTTAAAGTTTATATTATACCTAAGTACAGCTAATACAAATGGAACAAAAGTCATTTCGTATTGCTTAAAAATAGCTATTAGTATTCAAATTCATGTGATTATTAATGCTGGAATTAATGCTATTTCATTTCACATAGATTGATTAAGAGAACTAAAAGTCATATATCATAATCATCAAAAAATCATTATAATTGTTAGTTGTCTTAGACTTAATCATAATACTATTGGATCTTCATTTTCTATTTGAACAGGAATTTTATATAACATATCTGNAATATTATAAATAATAAATGGTTTTTAGTATTATACTATTTTTTTTATAAAATTCCAAAAGTTTTTTCCCATATTTTTTTTTCAAGATTATTCATTNTCTCATAATCACTATCTAACTCATGATCATATCATAATATGTGTAATATTGAGTGAATTAAAAGTTTATATATTTCTTTTTCTTCTCATAGAGAAAACTCTATAGCTTGTTTTTTAATTATTTCATTACAAAGAACTATTTCTCATACAACTTCTTCCTTAAGTTTGTTATCAAATTCATCAAAATAATGAAAGCTTAAAACATCAGTAGGTTTATCTATATTTCTATAATTTTTATTTAATTTTTGTATTTCATCACTAGAAACAAATACTATATTTAGTATTCAGTTTTGACTTTTTTTAACTTCACTTTTTATATTTTTAAAAATTTTATCTATTATTTTATTATCAATTTTAAATTCAGTGTTATTTAGTATTTCATATTTAAACATATTTATAACTTTTCTTTTATATTAAGTCTATCTATTAAAAATAGGTTTCATTTTTGTCTTAGTATATTAAATATAAGTTTATCATTGTATTCAAGTCTATTTTCAAAATCTTTTTTTGTTATTATAGCATATTTTATTTTTCTATTAAAAAAAGTTTTAGCTAGAAAATTATTAAATTCTATTTTATCTAATTCTCATATTAAAAATATATCTACTATATTATTTGTATTGCTTATAAGTCTTTTTGATAATTCTTCATTTATGAGTACTAAATCTAGAGTTTTTTTATTTTTGAAAAATTCTTTTATACTTTGATAAGGATTATATGTTTTTAGAAAAATACTTTTAAATTCATCTATTAATATAAAATTTTTATTTAGATAGAAAATCTTTTTTTTAGAATCCTCTTTATATTTTAAGATATTTAATTCAGATAGGCTATCAAGTTCTCTTTTTATTGAGTTTATTTGTTCACCTAAATCACGAGATAAGGCTCTCATATGAAATCATTCAGTATTTCAAGATTCATATTCTAAGAAAAATTTTTCTAGTATTTTAGTTCTTGTTTTAGATCAAAAAAGTTTTGTTAAATCAAGGTTTTTCAATTTTAGATATTTAAAATATAAAATTGTTTTTAATTTATTCTTATACTATCTTCTCATATTTCTACACTTATTTTATATACTCAGTTTTCTGTTAGTATATTTATTTCACCATCTCTAGGNATATCAAAAGAAATTATTTCTTCTCATTGTCATTCTATTTGTCATAAATATTTTAAACTTTTTGTATCCATAAATCTAGTACTATTAGGTTCAAATATCCAAATTTTATTGTTAAGTAAAAAATATACATATTTTGCAGAAGTAACTATATCAGTTTTTCATCATTCATAATTATAATTTGTAGGTAGTGAATTTAATACTATTTTTTCAATTCTATATGGATTAGAAAAGAACTTAACAACAGTTAAATCATTTTTTAATAAATAAATACCTCCATCAATTCACATAGCTAATATTTTTCATATAGCACTAGAATCACTTTCTTTTAAATAAGAATCTCAAGATGTAAATCAATTAACAACTGTTTTGTGTCTATAAATTTGATTAGACTCTTTATTTGTAAGATAAATATTTGAATTATATCATTTAATAATTTTTGATTCAGGCCATTTTTCAGTTCATATAATATTTACATATGAAAACTTATTATCATTTCAAAACTTAACAATTCTAGAATTGTTAGTCAATATCATTATATCATTTCAAANAACTCAAGCATCTATAAATANATCTTCATTTGTTATTTCGCTAAAGTTATAAACTCAAGGATTTTGTCATCATATAATAGGTCCAATAATTCTATTTTTTTCTAATACAAATAATTTTTTATTTTTTATTAATATTTTTATAGGATTATTAAAATTAAAATCAATTATTTTGTTTGTATTTGAAGGTATAAAAGTTTCTATTCAATTCATTTGTTTTTTTATTGTAGCTATTTCAGAAAGTATTAAATCAGTTTCAGATTTAAATAAATTACTTGAAATAACTGATTCAATAAGTTCTTCAGCTTTTTGCATATTTAAATTAAACATATCTACATTTCACATATTTTGACTAGCAAGTCAAACATATTCTCTAGCTTCTATTAGTTTTAATTTATTTTCACTAGCCTTTGATGAAATTTGAGTCGAGTTTATAACTCATGATATTATCATGAATAATAAAGCTCATGAAATAATTATACCAGATATAAAAAATATATTTTTAACTAATTTAGATTTTATATTTATTTTATTATAATAAAGTAGATATAGAGCATATATTTTTTTTCATAATTTATTATCAATAAAATAATATAAATAATTTTTTAATTTTTCTTTTGATATATTTTTGTTAAATTGTTTTTTGTCTCAAGGAAGAATTGATATTAAATCTATGTTTGATTTAACTCATTCTTCTTTTAGGATTTTTATTATATTTTCATTTAATTCTTTTCAATCTTCTATTTTAGATAATTCTTTAATATCACTAGGATTTAGTTCTTTTATTATATTTTTACTAGATATTATAATTTTTTCTCAAGGTGAAATTTTTCAACTAGAAACATAGTTAAATTCCTTATTTTTCTTTTCATCACTAATTTCTAATAATTCTTTTGAATTATTTATTAAATAAAAACTAGATTCTCATATTTTCGAAAAATGTATATTGTTTCATTCAGTAATTAATATCATAATATTTATATCATCAATTCAATCTTGATTATTTCATTCTTGTAAGTTTTTTAAAAAATAATTTATATTTTCAAGTATTACAGAAAAGTTTTTATATACATCATTTTTATTTATATTTTCAAGTATTAGATCAACTATTTTATTTAAAGTAGGTTTTATTATTTTTGTATTTTTTGAATCAATTAAAATAAAACAATCAACTCAAGCATCTATATTTATTTTTTTTGTAGTATTTGTTTTTTCTAATTCGTTATTGATTAGAGAATCTATTTCTATTTTTAACATTTAATAATTGTTAGTAAAATAATTATTTTTTTTATTCTATTAAAAAATGTTTTTTTTGCAATAATTTTAAAAAAATTGGCATCTTTTTTGTTAATTTGTTATAAATCATATTATAATTGTTTTTTATTTTAAATATTTGCTTTAATTATAGAATTTTAAATTATTAAAATTTGATTTACACACAAAAACAAATATATTACGATTAGTTTAATATATTTAATTATAACAATATGACACAAGATATAAAAGATACAAAAAATTATTGAGCTGAAAATATACAGGTTTTAGAATGATTAGAGCCAGTTAGAAAAAGACCTTGAATGTATATTTGATCCACTGATGAAAGATGATTACATCATTTAGTTTGGGAAATAGTAGATAATTCTATAGACGAAGCTATGGCTTGATACTGTGATACTATAAGTGTCACTTTATGAAAAGATGGTTCTTGTACTGTAGAAGATAATGGTAGATGAATACCTGTTGAAAAACATCCAAAAACATGAAAATCAACTCTTGAAACAATTTTAACTGTACTTCATGCATGAGGTAAGTTTGGTTGAGGTTGATATAAAGTTTCTGGTTGATTACATGGAGTTTGATCTTCAGTTGTAAATGCTTTATCTACAAAAATGGAAGCTTGGGTTCATAGAAATTGAAAAATTTATTATCAATCTTTTTCTTTTTGAAAANCAGATTGAGATATATCTGTTATATGAGAAAGTGATCATACATGAACTATTATTAAGTTTTATCCAGATCCTAGTATATTTAAAATAACTACTAATTTTGATTATGATATTATTAAAAATAGATTAAGACAACAAGCTTATCTTACAAAATGAATTACATTATATCTAAATGATGAAAGAACAGGTGAAAGATATAAGTATTATTTTGANTGAGGTNTTAAATCTTATATAAATTTTTTAAATAAAAAAGAAGATACTATTTGAGATATATTTTATGTTGAAAAAGAAGTAAAAGATATTTTGGTTGAAATATCTATGCAATATAATAAAGAATACTCTAGTAATATAGTAAGTTTTGTTAATAATATTTATACTCCAGAATGATGAACTCATTTAACAGGTTTTAGAACTTGATTGACAAGAACTATTAATAAGTATGCTAGAGATAAATGAATACTTAAGGAAAAAGATCAAAATTTAACTAATGATGATGTTATAGAAGGTCTTACTTGAGTTATATCAGTAAAGATAATAGATCCTCAATTTGAATGACAAACAAAATGAAAATTATGAACTCCAGAAGCTAGAGGTGCTGTTGATAGTGTTTTTAGTGAAAAATTTATGGAATTTTTGGAAGAAAATCCAGATACTGCAAAAAAAATAATAGAAAAAGTGCTTTTAGCCGCAAAAGCTAGATTGGCTGCAAGAGCTGCTCGTGATACAATAATAAGAAAATGAGCTTTAGAATGAATGACTCTTCCTTGAAAACTAGCTGATTGTTCTTCTAGAAAACCTGAAAATTCAGAACTATATATAGTCGAGTGAGATTCTGCTTGATGATCAGCAAAGTCTGGTAGAGATAGAGAAACTCAGGCTATATTACCATTGAGAGGTAAAATACTTAATACTGAACAAGCTCGTATTGATAAAATATTTGCAAATCAAGAAATAAAAAATCTTATAATAGCTTTGTGAACTTCCATATGAGAATCTTTTGATATTTCAAAACTTAGATATCATAGAATTATTATAATGACAGATGCTGATGTAGATGGTGCACACATAAGAACTTTATTACTTACTTTCTTTTTTAGATATTTAAAAGATTTAATAGAATGATGATTTTTGTATATAGCTCAACCTCCTTTATATAGACTTTCAAAAGGTAAACAAATTTGGTATGTTTTTTCTGATGAAGAAAAAGAGAAAATAGCTTTAGAATACTCAGTAAATTGAGAAAATATACAAAGATATAAGTGACTTTGAGAAATGAATCCAGAACAATTATGGGAAACTACTATGAATCCTAAAACAAGAAAAATGTATAAAGTTACCATAGAAGATGCAAAAAGAGCAGATGAAGTTTTTAAAATGCTTATGTGATGAGAAGTAGCTCCAAGAAGAAGATTTATTCAATCTAGAGCTAAAAAAGTTAAAAATCTTGATATATAAAAATCATTTGTCAAATAATAATTTGATTTTTAAATAATTTTTATTATATTATTCTTAGGTGTATAGCGATTTNTAGGTTTTACTCCTTTCACCTACAGTTGCTATACATCTACTAAGAAGTATATAAAAAAATAAGCTTAGATTTTTTCTAAGTCTTTTTTAAATTTACACTTAACTTTTTAAATAAATGCCAAAAGATTATTATAATATTTTATGAGTTGATAAAAGTTCTACTTCCGAAGAAATCAAAAAGGCATATAGAAAATTAGCTATGGAACATCATCCTGATAGATGATGAGATCCAGAAAAGTTTAAAGAAATAAATGAGGCATATCAAGTATTATCAGATGATTTTAAAAGAAGACAATACGATACTTATTGAAATGTTTGATGATCAGATTCTTTTTATTGATGAGGTTTTTCATGAGTAGATATAGATCTTTGAGATATATTTGAACAATTTTTTTGATCACAAAGAAGCTCTTGATATAGAAGAAATAATTCTACAAAATTTAGATGAGAAGATTTAGAATATGTGTTAAATTTAGATTTAAAAACTAGTATATATTGATGAAAAAAAACTATAAAATATGATAAATATGTTGTATGTGATGAATGTAATTGAGAATGATGAACTTGAAAAAAAACTTGTCCTACTTGTAATTGAGTATGACAAGTAAGGCAAAGAAAACAAACAGTTTTTTGAGTGGTAGAACATACTAGTACTTGCTATGATTGCGGTTGAACTTGAGTAAAAATAGAAAATATTTGTCCTAAGTGTAATTGAAATAAAAGAATAAAAAAAGAGGTTTCTCTTGATATAGATATTCCTGCTTGAATAGATAATTGAATGGTTATAAAAATTGAATGAGAATGATCTGAATGAGTAAAAGCTCCATCTTGAGATTTATATGTTAAATTCAGTGTAAAAAATGTAGAAAAAAATTTAATAAGGAAATGAAATAATTTATATTATGATTTAGATATAGATGTTGTAGAAGCTGTTTTAGGTTGTAAAAAAGAAATAAATATACCTATAATCTGAAAAAGAAATATAGAAATTCCTTCATGAACTCAAGTTTGAAGTGTTATAAAAATTAGATGAGATTGAGTTAAGTATATAGATGCTGATAAAAAATGAGATTTAATAATAAATTTGAATATAAAAATTCCTAAAAGAATGTCAGATGAAGTAAGAGCTTGTTATGAAAAGATAGCAAAAGAAACTAATTTGAATGTTAATAAGAAAAAATGAATTTTTGAAAAGTTTTTTTGATAGTATAGGTAAATACCGATGTATAATCATCGGTATTTATAATTAATATTTAATTTAATTTTAATATGAAAAGATTTTTTGTTTTTTTATGTCTATTTATTTTATTTTCATGTAAATCAGAGTATTCAGATTTTCATAGTCAGTCATATAAATACTCTGAAATATTAAAAGAAAATTCTATTTTAGAAGAAAATTTTTCTTTAGATTTACTAGAAAATATAGACTGACTTAGTATTAGACACACACCTGACTTATGATTACTTGATGAGTTAGTAGATAGAATAAACTCAGCAAATAATAGAGTTTATGTAGAGGTGTATATATTTACAGAGAAAAGACTTAGAAGAGCTTTAAAAAATGCTTTTGTTAGATGAGTAGATGTAAAAGTTTTATTAGAAAAAAATGTTTATATGGCTCCTAGTTTAAATAATAAAACTTATAATAAATTAAAAAATGTTTGAATAGATGTTAGATATTCAAATACACATAATTATTCTCTAAATCACACTAAAATGATGATTATAGATGATGATGTGATTATTTCAACATGAAACTACTCATATTCATCATTTAGAAATAATAGAGAGTTTTTCTTATTTTTAGAAAATAATGATTACTTCTTGGAAGTTTTTCTAGAAATTTTTAATAATGATTTTGAATGAAATAAATTTTTACATTCTAAAAATGAATTAATATTAAGCCCTTATAATACAAGATATAAGTTTAACACCTTATTGAATTCAGCAAAAGAAAGTATTAAAATATATTCTTTAAATTTTAGTGATACTAAAATAAAAGATTTACTTATAAATAAAGCTAAAGATGTAGATATATATATAATTTTCCCTTCTTTGGATAAGGTTTCTAATAATGAAAAATCTATAGATGAACTTATATCTAATTGAGTATGAGTCAGATATTTATCATCTCCTTCAAATCATGCAAAAGCTATACTTGTAGATGATAAATATTTATATATTTGAAGTGTTAATTTCTCTAGATTTTCTATAGAAGAAAATAGAGAAATATGACTTTTAATTAAAAATAAAGATATTATTTGAAAGTTTTTAGAAGTTTTTAATAAAGATTTTAATAATTAGAATGTTTTTTAGAAAAATTACAAGTAAAAATAATTTACTTATCTATAAAATTGATTATTATTTTTTAGAGTTTTAAAATTTAAAATTAAACTATGTTTTGATTCAAATTTATATTATCTTTTGTGATAGTTTTTATATCGCTTATTATAATTTTTTCTCTTACTTATAATAATCCTAAAAAAATAGATAATTTTTCTTTTAATGAAAATATTTCTTTTTATAAAATCACTAATCAAGACAATAATATAGAAAAAACTATATTAGATTCTAAACAAATAGAAAAAGGTGAAAAATATAAAGATAATTTTAGTTATTTAAATAGTGTTTATTTTATTCCTCAAAAAGATAATTCTTATAGTTTTGAAAATATTTGAGAAACTTATGAGTTTGATATATGAGAATGAATTTATTTTTTTGATATAAATGACTTCAGATATAATTATATTATAAAAAATAAAAATTTTAATATAAAACCAGAATCACTTTGAAAATTTATTATTGATACTAGAGATCCTAATAATTTTTATGTTTTTTCTTTAAATAGTGTTTTTTTTATAGAACTAATAAATGATGAAAAAGAAACTATAAATGACCTACTATTATATCCTCATATGAGAATATGATTTAATACACTTAGATATAGAGCAGCAGTAGGGGTAAATCTTAATAGATTGAATGATTTGTTTGACATTGAATATATAGAATGAAGTATATTTTCTGATAAATGAGTACTAGATTCTAATTTTATTAATAAAATTTCTAAAAAAGAAGATGAGGTATTTAAAGATTTTATTTTAGCTGTATATAGTGACTTGGATTTGGATTTTGATAGTTTTAATGATGATTTTTTGATAAAATCAAATTTTTTATATTTTTGAATGAAATATATCCAAAAGTATTTTAATCTTTTTTTAAATGATACAAAAAAAGCTATTTATTATAAGAATGTAATCTTAGATGATATAAATGATATCATAAAGTCAAAAAAATTAGATTGAAAAAAAATATCTGATATTAAATTAAATACTCAAAAACTTAAAGAAATCAATGAAGATGATTATTTTGATATAGTAAATGTTTTATTACTTTATTATAAAAAGTTATATAATAGTAATAACTTAGAATATATGGATATTATCTATTATATAACTAATAAAATAGTTGATTCTAATAGAGATTATAATAACTTTATATCTAAAAATAAAAGTTATTTATATTTAAGTAAAATCTATGACTTATTAGATAAAAAAATAATTAGTGCTAATAATTTTCAACCTCATTTTTTGATATTTTTAAAAGATTTCATTGAAGAAAAAAGAGTTATTTATAAAGATGAAGGAATAATTTTAGATGACTTGGATTATGAAATAAAGTATCTAGAATTTTTATCTTTTTTTCTTAGGAATATTATTTTATTTAATACTTCTTTTAGTAATATTTCAGAAATTTCTAACTTTAATTATTTATTATGATTTTACTATAATTTAAATAACTCTATTGTTTATGATAATTTAAATAGAAGAAATGAAAGATTAATATTAGAGTATTATCCTATAATAACTCTTATACTTGAAGAATTAA
>Ga0052835_100036_pt1 | contig 13379 bp, 12 predicted proteins | sample Wilsouwater61714_FD_53172 | JGI IMG/M metagenome (GOLD analysis project Ga0052835, IMG submission 53172) | Hot spring water microbial communities from Wilbur Hot Springs, California, USA - Wilbur source water - 6/17/14 | ecosystem: Environmental > Aquatic > Thermal springs > Unclassified ...
CATTATTAGTATATAGAGTTTTTTTAAGACTGTTTATATTATTTTTAATAATTTCATTTGCTGCATTTATTATATTTTTTGTGCTTCTATAATTTTGTTCTAGTTTTACAACTAAAGCTTCAGGATAGTCTTTTTTAAAATTAATTATATTTCTCATATCGGCTCAACGCCAAGAATAGATAGATTGCCAATCATCACCAACCACAGCTAAATTTCTATACTTACTAGCAAGAAGTTTAACTATTTCGTATTGTGGTGCATTTGTATCTTGATACTCATCAATCATAAGAAATTTCCATTTTTCTTGATAGTATTTTAAATTTTCTTCATGTTTTAAAGCTTCTAGTGTATAAACAAGTATATCATCAAAGTCTATTGCATTATTTTCATGTAATATTTTTTGGTACTCAATATACACATCACGAACTATTTCTTTGAAATGATTATCTACATAATTATCGTATTTTGATACTGAAATTAAAGCATTTTTTGCATTACTAATCATACTTCAAATACTCCTTGGTGGATATTTTTTCTCATCGAGTTTAAGTCATTCTTTTAGTATATTTTTAATAATTGATAATTTATCTGACTCATCATATATAACAAAGTCTTTTTTAAGTCATTCTACTTGTTTAAAGGTGTCATTGTTAGATGTAATATGTTTAAGAATAAATATTCAAATAGAATGAAAAGTACCAATCATAGGAAGATTTGAGTTTTTGTATGGATTTGGATGATATTCTAATCATAAAAGAACTCAAACTCTCTCCTTCATTTCTCTTGCTGCTTTATTTGTAAATGTTACAGCTAGGATATTATAAGGAGGAATTCAAGATTTTATCATATTTTCTATTCTTGAAGTTAGAGTTGCTGTTTTACCTGAACCTGCTCATGCTATTATTAAAATAGGTCATTCTATTTTATCTATTGCTTGTTGTTGTTGTGGATTTGGTTGCATTGAAGTAATTTTGGTTAGTTTTATTTGTAATAAATATAAAAATTATTAGTATTATAAAGAAAGTATATATTAATCAAATTTTTTAATATTAAAAATATGGATGAATTAATAAAAAAAATAAAACATTATAAACTAGAAGATATAATAAAAATAGAAGAAAATGACCTTCAGTATAAATCTCTTGAGAAACTATATAAAAACATAAAAAATAAAGATATATTTTGTCCTTTGGTAGTAGCTAATAGTATCATTTGTTATCAATTATCAAGCTCATGAGAAGATTATTGGGAAGAATTTAGTTTATATTTTTGAAATAAAGATATAAACATAATAAAAGACTTAGAAATTTTTATAAAAAGCTCTAAGTGAAATAAAAGATTTGTTGAAACTAAAACAAAAAGAATAAAAAAACTAAAAAACTTTTTAGATGACTTTATAAATAATGAAAAACATTATATAAATAATTTAGAATTATTACAAAACACTCTATCAAAAACTTTGAATCAAAAAAATAATGCTAAAACAATTGTTTTTTGAGTGAAAATGTTTGTATATGCTAGCAGGATTAAATACAANCAAAAAATAATATTTCCTTTTGAAATACCTATACCTATAGACTCAAGATTAACAAAAATATATAATTTGTATAATAACAATAAAAAACTAGATATATCTAGTTTTTATGAAAAATTATCTATAGAACTAAAAGTCCCACCACTACATTTAGATTGATTAATCTGGACTAATTTTAATAATTTGATAGAAAAATAATATCAAAAAAATATTTTAAAATTATTTTTTAATAATAAAAATTATTAAGCACCTACAACAACCTTAGCAACTCTTAAAACTCTATCTTCAAGCATATATCATTTTTCAAATTCATCAATTATAATTCAAGATTTTCATTCACTAGGAACTTGACTCATAACTTCATGTATATCTGGGTTTACCTCTTTTCAAATACTATCAAAAGATTTAACTCACATTTTATTTAGATCTTTATTAAGAGATTTTTGGATAGAAACAATTCACTCATATAAAGGTCATTTTCTTAAATCTTTTGGAGTATTTTTAATAATTCTATCTAGATCATCAATTCTAGGTAGTATTTTTGAAAAAATATCTGATTTAATATAAAATATCATATCAGCTTTATCTCTCTCAACTCTCATTTTAAAATTTTCAAAGTCAGCTACAGTTCTAGCTAGTTTATCAGTTAATATTTTTACTTCACTATTTTCTTGTTGTTTGTCTTCTTGTATTTCTTCACTATCATCTATATCTTCATCAATAACTTCTTCTTGTATTTCTTGCTCTAAATCTTCAAGTTTTTTTACTTCATTTTCACCTTTTTTAGTCATTTTTTAAAATCAATTAAATAATAAAATATTAAAGAATAATTCCTATAGTTATTATATTAAAAGTTTATTATTTTTCAACTTGATTTTTAAGTAATTATTTCTATAATTTTTTTTATTAAAATTAACAAAAATAATTATGAAACTTGAATCTTGGAATGTAAATTGAATAAGAGCTTGAATTAGAAAATGAACTTTTTTTGATTATCTAGAAAAACATAATCCTGANATATTATGACTACAAGAAGTAAAAGCAAAATTAGAACAAATAGAAGCTAGCGATATAGAAAAAATTAAAAATTTATGATATAATATTTATTGGAATGCTGCTGAGAGATCATGATATTCATGAACTGCTATACTTACAAAAATAAAACCTAAATCTGTATATAATGGTATAGATACATCTTGACTTGAATTAAATGAAATAGAAACTGATGAAGTAATTGAGGAAAATCATGAATGAAGAGTTATAACTGCTGAATATGAGGATTTTTATTATGTTACAGTTTACACTCCAAACTCTAAAAATGACTTATCTAGACTAGAATACAGAAGTATTTGGGATCATGTATTTTTAAAATATATAAAACATCTTGAACTTAAAAAACCTGTTATTTTTTGTTGAGATCTAAATGTAGCTCATAAGGAAATAGATTTAGCTAATCCATGACCTAACAAAACAACTGACAAAAAACCAGGAAGTGCTTGATTTACTGATACTGAAAGAGCTTCAATGGATAAAATATTGGAAAGTGGTTTAATAGATACTTATAGATATCTTTACCCTGATAAAAAACACATGTATTCTTGGTGGAGTAATTTCTGAAAAGCAAGAGAAAGAAATACTGGCTGGAGAATTGATTATTTTATAATTTCTAATAAATTAAAAGATAGACTAAAAGATGCTTTTATATCTATGGAAGTTATGTGAAGTGATCATTGTCCTGTATGAATTGAGTTAAAATAAAAATATCTCCCTTCAAGGGAGATATTTTTAAACTTTTTCGATATCTTTTCTATAAAATCAAATATTTTGTAGCTTTAAGGCTCTACCATATACATAAAATTGTTTTTTTGTATTTTTTAACCTCACCTTTTCAAGCTTTGATTCAAAGTAAAGATATAATAATTTTGCTAATTTTTTTTCAACATCTTTAGAATTTAAAAATCTAGCTTTTTCAATATCATCAAAAGGTTTTTCAAATCATTCTTTTATAAAACTATCTAGTAATTCTTCAAGATATAAACTTTTTTTCTTATTTTTCTTTTTTAAATTATAATCTAGTTTATCAAAAAAATCATTTACATAATTAATTATATCTATTTTTCTTATAGGTATTCATAGTCTTGTTAATTCTTTAAATCTTTTTAAATAATCATATACTGGATGAAAAGAAAGTCATTTTTCATTATCTTGTCAATTGATAACAAATTTTATTTCTGTTCAAATAGGAACTTTTGATGACTTTGAAGAATCTTCTAGAGAATTAAGTGTATTTCATTTAAATTTAATTTCTTTATACTCAGAATATGTTGTGTCTTTTTTAGTACTATCTGTTTTTTTAAGTTCTTTTAATATTTTTTCTTTAAAGTTACAATCTGCTATTTTTAAGTTATTTAAAGAATCTATAGAAACTCAATTCTTATCTGATATAGTAAAGTTATCTAAATATATAACATCTCAAACATACTTCATTAATAAAATTAGATCTTCTTCATTATCTACATAAAAAGTAGCTCAAATTAAATCCTTAAAACTATCAGTTGTATAATACATAGGATCTGATATTTGTTTTCATATTATAGATGGTTCTTTTTTTAACCTTAAAACCAAAGTAAATTCAATATTTTTTCGTACTCAGTTATTTTCAATAAATACATTTCAACGCTTTAAATCATTTCATCAATTATCAATAAATTCTCTTTTTATTTGAAAAAATGGATTTATATAATCTCTAACAAAATTTTCTTCTAGTAAATCAGCTCTTTTAATTTTTTCATTTTTCAAAATATCATCTATAGAAAAAGCAACTTTTGCAATAGCACAATTTAAAATTCAAATTCTTTTATTTGTTTTTGTTTCTTTTAAAAAAGATATAACTGATTTTTTGTTTTTAAATTTTTTATATTTTATTTTTTTTGGTAATGATTTAATATATCTATCTTCATAAAACTCAATAGATTTTTGAAATAAATAATTTATTTTTTGTATTCATTCATCAGTATTTATATCAATTCATAACTTTTCTTTAATAAATTTTTCTATACTAGCATCATCTTCATAAGGAATATTAAATAAATCTAACACAGTAACATCTAATCAGTTTATATTAAGAGGTTTTTGATGTCTAACTATATCTTCCCAATCTTCAACATAAAAGTCTGACATATCAATATATAAATCATTTTTATTATCATTTGAATTTTCACAAAAGTCTCTAAGATGTAATAATCACATAAATTATTAAATTAAATTATAAAATAGAATTTTCTTATATTAAATTCATAAGACTTGATATCTAACACTTTAAATAAATAAAGCACATAAATAGATTAACATAATATAACACAATATATATAATTTTGCAAAAAATTAAAATTTAAAGTATATTAAAATCAATTTAAATAAACAATAAGTATAAAATTATTTATATTTAAAATAAATTTAAAAATTTATCCAATTTATAAAAATTTGATTATAAAAATATTTTTTATATAATATCGTTTGTTTAAATAATAATCTTTTAAAAAACATGTGGAATCAAAAATGACAAACAAAAAATACATTAATCCCTACTGTAATAGATAAAACTCCTTCTTGAGAAAGAGCTTATGACATTTATTCAAGATTACTTGAAGATAGAATAATTTTTTTATGAGAAGCAATTGATAGTAATGTTGCAAATAGTGTAGTTGCTCAATTATTATTTTTAGAAAAACAAGATCCCAAAGCACCTATAACTATATATATAAATTCTCCTGGTTGACATGTTACAGCTGGACTTGCTATTTATGATACTATGCAATATATAAGCTGTGATGTAATAACTGTTTGTGTTTGACTTGCTGCAAGTATGTGAAGTATTATATTAGCATGATGAACAAAATGAAAAAGATATTCTCTACCAAATTCAGAAATAATGATTCACCAACCTCTTGGTGGTGCTGAATGACAAGCAGTTGACATAAAATTAGCTGCTGATCATATTATAAAAACATGAAAGAGATTATATTGAATACTAGCTCATCATACATGACAAGATATAAAAAAAGTAGAAAAAGATTGTGATAGAGATAATTTTATGTCAGCAGAAGAAGCTCTAAAATATTGAATTATAGATAAAATAATAAAAAATAAATAATAAAAAATATTTTAGAAAATGCAATTCACTTTATTATTAAACTAATTTTTATTTTTGAAAATATAAATTTTAAAATGACAATAATTTTCTTAAAATTTCGAAAGTAAGATAATAGGTTAGTAATTATGTATTAACCTATTTTTAAAATTTGATTTTTTAATTTTTTTATATAGATTTAAACAGCTATCTTGGAAATAGTTTATACAATAATAATTACATATGACACAAAAAAAAACTAAACTAGAGCTGTTAATGCCTGCTTGAGATATGGAAAAATTAAAATTTGCTTATGCTTATTGAGCTGATGCTACCTATGTTTGAGCTCCTATGTTTTCACTAAGAGCTAGAACTAATGCTTTTAATATGGAAACACTAAAAGAAGCAGTTGATTATGCTCATAATTTATGAAAAAAAATATATTTTACGACAAATATATATGCTCATAATATGAAAATAAAACCTTTTCTTGCTCAATTTAGGAAAATGGTTGAAATGTGACCTGATGCTTTTATAATGGCTGATCCTTGACTTATTCATTTAGTTAGAAAAGAATTTCCTGATGTTGAAATACATCTATCTGTTCAAGCTAATAACACTAATTGGGCTCAAGCAGAGTTTTGGAAAAGTATATGAATAAAAAGAATTATTCTATCAAGAGAAATATCAATTAGAGAAATGAAAGAAATACATGAACATGTACCAGATATTGAATTAGAAGCATTTGTTCACTGAGCTATATGTATGGCTTATTCATGAAGATGTTTAATATCAAATTACTTATCAAATAGAGATCCAAATCAATGAACTTGTAGTCATTCTTGTAGATGGGAGTTTAAAGTTTTTAAAAATGATAAATCTGAAGCAGAACTTGAAACTGTAACTGGTAGACCAGAAGATTATGAAGAATTAAAATGAAATTTTTATCTAGAAGAGAAAAAAAGACCTTGAGAAATGATGGAAATAGATGAAGATTCTTATTGAACTTATCTTATGAATAGTAGAGATTTATGTGCTATAGATTATATAGAAGATTTAAAAAATGCCTGAATAATAAGTTTTAAAGTAGAATGAAGAAATAAAACTGTTAATTATTTAGCATCTGTTTGATCAGCTTACAGAAAAGCTATAGATGCAGTTGAAAGATGAGAAAGTTATGATTCAAAAAAACTAGCAGAAGAATTATTTGCAATTGCAAATAGATGATATATCCCTGGTTTTCTGGCTTGAAACCCTAATGCAAATGCTCAATTTTATGAAAGAAATTCAAATCATTGAACAAAAGTATTTCTGTGAATTTTAAGAGATTATGATNTTAAAAATAAACTTGTAAGAGTTGANGTAAAAAATAGATTTGAAGTATGAGATAAAATAGAAATAGTTAGCCCTAGTTGAATTAAAAAATCAAAAGTAGAAAAAATTTATAAAACTACCCTGAACCACTGAGTTCATAAATCAAATACCAAATTTACTGATTATACATATAAAATTGATACATCTAAAGCAGAACAAGTAAATTCTGCTCATGGTTGATGATATGAAGTTTGGATTAACATGGAGGAAAAACCTGAAGATTTTAGCCTTATAAGAAAAGATTTTATATAAAAAAGTTAAAAATAATTTTTTTATAATTTATTTTACTTTTTATTTGACTTTTTTAAAAAATATAATAAAGTGTAATAGCAATTAAATCTTAATTTAAAAATCTATGAATAGTATAAATAATCTAACACCACAAGAACAAGAATGTGTTGAGGCAGTAAATAATGCTCCTGAAGAAAAAAAACAATCAACTTTTGAGATGTTTTGTAAAAAACTATGAGAAGAAACAAAAACAAAACTTCAAATCCTACTTTTTGCCTGATCTTTATGATTATCATCTCCAGTCATGGCAGATAATTCTCCTGAAAATCATCCACAATATGAGGAAGCATATGCTATGATGGTAGANAGAGCNCCAACTCTAGACTCTGCTGAACATGAGTTTTTTGCTAAACTATATATAGAATGACTTGATGTAATTGATCCAAGTAAAAAAAGAGGTTATGATATCAGTATGGGAATGTTAATTTCGACTTTTGAAAAACAATGTTTATCAAAGTGAGTAGTTGAAAGAATGATAAATGCATGAGTACTGCCAGAAGATCATGAATATACAAAAAAACTTATAGAAATAGAAAAAGAAATAGATGCAATATGACAAGAAAATTTAGCTAGATTACAAAAAGAAATAGAAAAAAATAAAAGAGAAGCAGAACAGTATAGAAAACTTACAGAAATGCTTAGAAGCTTTTNNACAATAAAGTTATATAATTTGCAAATTTAAAAAATTTATGATAAAATAGTAAAGAAATATTAATATCTTTACTATTTTATTATGTCAGAAAAATTTGAAAATAATTACGAACAAAATATTGAAGAAACTAATCAAAATGAAATTGAGATAAGTTGACTATCTTCTGACAGAGTTAATTTAATTCAAAATATATTAAAAAGTCAAGTTGAATTTTGAGAGATTACTCCTAAACAAGCTCAAGCAAACTTTGATTCTTTTAAGTCAATAATTAATGATTGAGTTGATACAATTATTACTCAAGAAGAAAAAGAAATAACTCTATATCTTTTAAATAATGTTAATTATCAAGATTTAAAATATTACTTTATTGATAAAAATACTTTTTTACCATCGTTTACTTTAATAGATGAATCTTGAATAAAAGACTTTATAAATTCTTTTCCTATATTAGTTAATGAATATAAAAATAAACAAACAGTAGAAGAAAAAGAACAGGAAATAAAAAGTTTCATAAATGAATATAGTAAAGTTAAAGATATTCTTTGAAAATTATCAGTAAATAATGAAGAGTTATGAAATATTATAGCTAAATTAGATTTAATTTATAATTGAGATTCAGATAATTTAGATTCTGTTATAGATGAGTTATGAGTATATTTAGAAAAAGACAATAATGCTTGAGAAATTTTCTCACAACTTCAGGATGACCCACAAGCTTATGAGGCTTTGTATTCTTTCTTAAACTCACTTTGAGATTCAAGAATTAATACTTTAATTCAATCAATTCCAAGAAATACTATTGAATTTCATCAAATCTCTAAGAGATCAAGTAGTACCTATAAGAGATCAAGTAGCGAAATAAATGAATTAATAACTGATTTCTTTCCATGAGCTAAAGACTGAGATGTAGATATAAGGTGAAATTTAGTAGTTCAGAGAAATTATACTTGAGGTTTTGATAAATCAGTTGACTTTTCATCACTTCCACCAAAAACATTTATTGAGTGAACTAATTGATACAAAATAGAAACAAAACTTAATTCACCAGAAATAATTAACTTAAGAGCTCAAAGAACTAGANATACACTTGATATTATGGAAGATATTGAACAAGTAGATAAAAAAATTAAACATTTTGAATCAAAAGTTATTTCGCTAGAAGTTGATAAAACTAATCTAGAAGAAGAGTTTGAATCCTTAAAAAATAAAGATGGACTAACTCCTGAAGAGGAAATTATAGTAATAGAATTAGAAAATGAACTTAGAGAGTTAGATTATATCCAAAAAATATATATAGAATTACAAACTCAAAAAGAATTACTAGAAATAAAACTAGAAAATATAGATAGTGAGTTTCAAAAAGAGTATGTTAAACTTGTATGATCAAATAGTCCTGAAGTAAAATCATCAGAACAAAAAGCTCGTGATACTTTATCATTTCTAGAAAATATTTGATTTGTAAATATAAATTTTTCTGACTTTCAAAATATAATTAATAGAATTAATACATCACCAGCTCATTATTGATTCTCTTCACCTATTTACTTAGAAAGATGATTTGATATAAATGCTAATACTTGATATAAAGAATTTATAAAATTTTTCAACACTCTACTTACTTGAGATAATTCTTGACCTCTAAATCCAAATAATTGGGAATCATATCTAAAATGAAAAGACAACACTTTTAAACAAAGAGACTTTGCTGATAGAATTAAAGATACTTTATTGACAGAAAATAATTGATTTAACTTTAGTATATTTGAAAAAAGATTTGGTTAAAAAAGAGTTTTAAATTTTGTTATTTTTTGAATAATTTTATATATCAAAATATTAATTTATAAAAAATCATAATATATACCTGCTATGAAAAACTTATAAAAATTATTTGATTTTTATAAAAAATATCTTAGTATTTAATATAGGTGGGTGGTGTAATGGTTAACATTCCGGGCTTCGAAACCGGAGATTTTGGTTCGATTCCAAACCTACCTGCCAAATATAAGGACTTAGCTTAATTAGAAGAGTGACTGATTTCCGAAATCAGTAGGCGTAGGTGCAATTCCTACAGTCCTTGCCATATATAATTAAAAATATTTATAGCATTAGTTTTAGTTAAACTGATGCTATTTTTAGTTATATAAAAACTATTTTTCTATAGAGTTATTTAAATTTTGAATTTCTAAAAAACAAGAATATAACTCTTTATGTTTTACAAATTCTTTTTATAAATCTAATATTAATTTGAATATTTTATTATTATCTTATAAAAAAAATAAAAAGCTTTGATGAAAGCTTTTTATTTTCTAAGAAAAGCAGGAATCTTTAAATTATTTAATTCATCTTCTTCTAATGGAATATTGTTTTTTATTTTTTCTAAACTTTGTAATAAATCTTTATCGATATTATTATAAATATTTACATAACCAGACTCTTTTATTTTCTCACTTAAATTCTTTCAACTTTTTTTAATATTATTTTCGTATATCTTTTTATATTTTTCTTTATCAGATTCATCTAATAGATTATTTAATATACTTACTAATAAATTATAATAAGTATTATTTCTTGGATTATCTTCAAATAACTTAGAAATTAACTTGAAACTATCTTTATATTTTCATAATCTATAAAGACAATATCATTTTAGAAATAATCAATTTTTAAAACTATTATTTAAAGATAAACTTTTTTCTACTTTATCTAATGCTTGTTCATAATCCTCTAAAATATAGCATATATATAATCATTCATTATAAAAATTAACATACGAATTTTTATCTTCTTCTTTTTTATTTATATATAAATCATAATTTTCTATTATATAATCATAAGCATAATTTAGAAAAATCATTTTATCATTATCTCAATTATTTCTATCAGGATGAAATTCCATTGCTTTTTTAAGATAAGCATTTTTTATTTCTTCTTTTGATAAACCATAATCTATTCAAAGTATTTCTAGTATTTGTTTCATAGGTAGAATTATTAGTAAATATTATCTAAAACTATAACAGTCTTCTATAAGTTGATCATAAGGAAAATAATCATAATCTCACATAGATTTATTTTTAGATAATTCATTTATATAAAAATCATTTTGTTCTTTTATAACTCATTGTAAACAATTAATTTTTTTATCTCTTTTATCTATATCTTCTAAATGCATATAATAGACTCATAATAAAAGAAAAATCATCAATCATGATATAAATATCTTTTCTTCGGTTTTTATTTTTTCATTATGATATATTAAAAGTCATAATACAATTATAATCCAGTTAAAGAATAAAAATAATTCAATCCAAAAGTTTATTGATGTTAATTCCATGATTTTAAAAGCTATTTGATAAAAATTAATTTAAATAATAAATAAAAATTAAAAAAAGGAATAAATAGTCACAATGAATACCATCAAGACATTCATAAATTTTGAAAACGAAATATAGAAACTATTAATAGAATTAAAAAAGCAATTGCCCAGATATCATTATTAAATGGTGGCATAATTGAATTTAAAAATAATAGGGGTATTATAATAAAAAAGAAAATTAAATTAAATCACAATCTATTAAGTCAATTTTTATTATCATTTGATATTTTATCTTCATTTTTACTTTTAAATTCTTGATTAGATAAAAGCTTTTTCTTTTCAATTTCAAACTCTTCATCAGATAAAATTCATTGTTCTTTTAGTTTAGCTAGTTTTTCAAGCTCTTCGTAATTTGACATAATTTTTAAAATTAAAATATAAATTATTCATCTCCAAATGAATCATCAAATAAATCACTTAAATCTATTTCTTCATCATTAATTATTTCAAGCTCTTTATCAATCAAAGATTTTAAATAAGTTAGTATATCTTTATTAGTTTGTGATTTTTGTTTTCAAATTAATGAATCAATTTTTTTATTTATATTTTTATATATTTCTTCTCTTTTTCAAATTGATAATTTAGCTAATTTATTTTTTAAATTTTCAAAAGTATTATCTATTTTTTTTAATACTTTTTCAGGTAAATTTATTTTTATTTCTTCTTTTTTAGTTTCCTCTTTTTTTACTTCCTCCTTTTTAACTTCTTTTATACAAGCAGTTGTATTTGAATTCCATTCATAACCAGTTTTACAATTACAATGATAAGCTCAATTTTCACTTTGCACTCAAGTAGATTTACTATTATTTCAATAACTTTCTTGACACAACTGATCTGGAGTTTTAACTATTTCTTTTATACAATTAGTTCTGTTTGAATTCCAAATATATCAAGTATTACAATAACAATATGTACCATCTCAATATGTATTTACTCAAAATTGCTCCTGACATATTTCATTATAAGTTCTTTGTTTAACACAATCAAGATTATTAATATCATTTGGATATTTCCAAGTATATCAAATATTACAAGTACAGTTTCAATTTCATGAAGGAGATGAATTTAATCAACATATTTGAGAATTATTATTTGAATTAAAGTCATTATTAATATTATGATTATTGTTTAAATTATTATAATAACTATTATTATCATTATTTATGTTTAATAATCTTTCTTTTTCTCTATTATAATTATCTATTTGAGGTTGATATAAATTTTTAACTTTTTGTATCTCAATATTCTTTTTGTTTTCCAAATCTAATAATTCATTTTCTATTTTTACTATATTATTTTGAGCAGTTATAAATAAACTATTATTATATTTTCTAATAGCATCATCATAAATACTTTTTAAAGCAGATTCTGATAATTGTAATCAAGAATTTTTAGCATTAGAAACAGCTATTTCTCATTGTCTATTTCTTAAATCTAATTGTCTATTCAAATATGCTTTCGATTCTTCTAATCTTATTCTTGCTCTTTCAATATTATCATTATACATTTTTTCTAATTCTCTAATTTGATTATTCATTCTTTCTTCAACCTTGTATATTAAATCATTATACATTTTTTCTATTTCATTATTTGAAGTAGCATAAGAATAATTAAAATTATTTACTCAAACAAAGATAATAAATATAAGTATCAATAAAAATATTTTTCTCATAATATAATAAATAAAAAATAAAATAAACATTTATTACTTACCCCTATAATTATCCTTATAAAAACTGGAAAGTTACTTTCTTTAGTATATACAATGATAATTTACATTTTAAATAGATACCTTTTTTGGTATCACAAAATTTAGTAAACTACTTTAATTATATATTTTTTTTAAAATTTTCAAAATCTTTTTTGTTGTTGTACTAGTCTATAACATATGGTGCAATATTTGATTTAAGAAAGAAAATTAACCTTCTTTAATTATTTATTTTTTATATTTAATCTATTGAACTATATATTCACAAACTTTTACAAATATTTATTTAAAAAATCCCAAATATTTTTATGAATAATT
>Ga0052835_100037_pt1 | contig 13263 bp, 11 predicted proteins | sample Wilsouwater61714_FD_53172 | JGI IMG/M metagenome (GOLD analysis project Ga0052835, IMG submission 53172) | Hot spring water microbial communities from Wilbur Hot Springs, California, USA - Wilbur source water - 6/17/14 | ecosystem: Environmental > Aquatic > Thermal springs > Unclassified ...
ATCTTAACTACAACAAAGATATCTATCTTGTTGGAATAGAATTTAGCACAAAAGAAAAAAACATAGACAAACTTGAGTGGGAGAGGGTTGTGGTGTAGTGGGGGAGTAGAACGATTAAAAACTATCTAAGACCCATTTCAATAGCAAAAGCATAACGATGTTACTTGGTTACATCAAATAGATAGCTACTTACTTGTCTTCTAACAAAATCCCACCATAGCGTTGGTTTTTATAAAAACGGCTGGTTAAGTAAATCTTTTCGTTTTTGCCAATCAGGCATATAAAGTGTTAAAAAATCATAAAACTCTTTTGAGTGATTTGGATAGATAAGATGAATCAATTCATGAAAAACTACATATTCTATACAAATTTTAGGCTTTTTTATAAGCTCAATATTGAGATTAATATATGATTTATGAGGATTACAACTCCCCCATCTTGTTTTCATTTGTCTAATTTTTACATCTTTTATCTCTTGTTTTACAATTTTATTAAACTCTTGCAAGATGTTAAAAAAATGAAATAGTGCCTTTTCATAGTACCACTCATAAACCAAATTTTGTTTTCGTTTCAAATCACTTTTGTTTTTTACATAAACTTCCAAATAGCCTCTTTGAAGCTTAACGCTCTCTTTTTGTGATTGGATTACTTTTAGCCTATAGCTTCGCCCTAGATATTTAAAATCCTCTCCACTTACATACTCTTTTTCACTCGTTTTAAATGATGCAAAAAACTCTCTCTTTTTTTCAATCCACTTAGCCCTTTTTCTAACTATATATTCTATATGCTCATCGCTTATTATTTTTGGAGCAGTCAAGATCACTTCCCCTGATGGCTTTACTTTCAACGAGATATTTTTTACATCTTTTTTAGTAATTTGGATATTTTCAAGCATAAAAACTGATTCCTATACCTCTAATAGTTTGATAAATCTTCTCTTTATTTTCAATAGATACGCCATACTCATCTTCGACATCCCAAAGAGCATCTTCCATCGTACTTGTTATTTCATTTTCTACATCTATGTTTTTATGCCATTCAGGTTTTTTAGAAGCCTCTTTGTAAATCGCATCAAATTTTAAAGTGAGATTTTTAATAATTAGCTCAAAATCCACAACTTCCAAATCACCTAAAATATCACTCAAGTTATCATAGATAGCAATGAGAGTTTTTTTGTTTTCAAACTCTTTTGGATATTTATCCTCATTTGGTTTTGCAATTCCTGTAATGAGGTCTTTTAACTCTTTTGCTTTTGCTAGTTTTTCCTCAACGCTAAGTCTTTTAGCTTTGTATTCATTGATGACATCTTCTATTTGCTGGGCGATTGACTTATAAAATGCTGGATTTGATTCCATTTTCTCTTTTACTACAGCACTTACTGCACTTAAGATAGTGTCAGCTTTTGCACTTTTGCCCTCAACCCTTTGCACCTCCTCTTCAAACTCTGTTTCAAAGATATTTACAAGGCGAGTTAGCTCATTGACCTCTTTGGCACTTATGAAGGTATCAAGAAGTTTTTGCATCTGCTCTTCATATTTTCCAAAATCACAAGTTTCATGGTATCTAAGTTGTGCTACTTTTCTAAGTTCATTGTAAAATTTGATTTTTTTCTTATAAAGCTTGATTTCAAATTCACTCAAGATATCATCGATTTTTTCACTAGAAAGAGCTAATTTAAAGGCTCTAGCTAGGCGTGATAGCCACTCTTTAAAATCATCCCTTTTTTGAGCATCTGCTAAAACAGCGACGAAGCTTTCTAAATCATTTTTAAATTTTACATCGCTAAAAAGGTCCTCTAAATGGGTGTAATAAGTTTTAGCTTTTGCAATCTCACTTCTAACATCAATAACCGCACCCGTTAAATCTTCTGGGTCAAAGCCATCAAGCGAAGCATAGTTTGTCAAAGCCTGATCAAGCTCTCCTAATAGTCCTCTATAATCTACTATCAACCCATAATCTTTACCATCATAGAGTCTATTTACTCTAGCTATTGCTTGCAAAAGATTGTGCTCTTTGAGTTGTTTGTCTATATAAAGCGTACTTGCTCGTGGTGCATCAAAACCAGTTAAAAGCTTATCTACAACGATAAGCAAATCTATCTCATCGCCGTGGATAAATTCATTTTTTACATATTTTAGATACTCCTCTTCACTTCCATAGTTTTTAATAGTCTCTTGCCAAGATGAAGCCACATACTCTTTATTGCCACCATCAAGCTCTTCATGCTCATTGCTTGAGATTACGAAAGCTGTTTTTATATCTCCATACTCTTGAAAAATCTCATGATATTTTATAGCTTCATATTTGCTACTTGTTGCAAATATCGCCTTAAAGCCACTATTTGTCATTTTAAGGGTTTTTTTGAAGTGTTCATTGATATCAAGTGCTATAAGCTCAAGCCTTTGTTCGTTTGATGCAACTTTTTGAAATCTAGCCCATTTATGCTGCAAGTCTCTTTTGGCTTCATCGCTTAGCTCTCGTGATATCATATCGAACTTTCGCACCAATCCTTCAGGACTAAGCACCTCTTGATTTACAAGTCTTCCTTCATAAAGCAGTGGTAAAACTGCACCATCTTTTACGGCATCATCTATGGTATATCTATGTATCTCTCCACCAAACTTTAAAAAGCTATTTTTGTTTTTCTCTTTTTTAAGAAGTGGCGTTCCTGTAAACCCTAGATAACAAGCAAGTGGAAGAGCTTTTTTCATCGCATCATGCAAATCGCCGCCTTGTGTACGATGCGACTCATCTACTAGCACAAATACATTGTTATCATTGATGATCGTTTTTGAGTTTTTTACCTTTTCAAACTTATGTACTAGTGTTGTAATCACACTTATGCCACTTGTTAGTTTTTCTATCAGATCACTTCCGCTACTTGCTCTTCCTGCTTTAATGTCGGTGTTTTCAAAAGTTTTATGAATCTGCTCATCTAAATCGACTCTATCAGTTACTACTATGATTCTTGCATTAGGGTAAGTAAACTTTAGAAGTTTAGTAAGCATAACCATAGTAAGTGATTTGCCACTTCCTTGAGTATGCCAGATAAGCCCACCAGCTCTTATGCCATCATTTATCTTTTCTACCCTTTTTAAGGTCTTTTCTATCCCAAAAAACTGCTGATGACGACAAACTTTTTTAACTTTTTTATCAAACAAAATATAGTGTTTAATGAGTCTTAAAAGCCTTTTCTTTGATAGCAGTGCAAAAAGCGTCATATCAAGACTACTTACTTCTCTGTTGGTAATCATCGTTTTTAAAGTCTCTTTTGCCTTTTGGCTCTCTTCTTCTTTCCATAGGCTATAAAACTTTAGAGGTGTCCCCATAGTTGCATATCTAGCTTCATTGGTATTGGCTGCAATGGTTAGTTGGATATATTTAAACAGATGTGGAATCTCATCTTTTTTTTGCTCACGCTCAAGCTGCTTGATACCGTTTTCATAACTCACACTTGATTTTTTAAGCTCAATTACCACAAGGGGTATTCCATTTATAAACACTACCAAATCAGGTCTTCTAGTCTTTATGCTCTCATTTTGGTTGGCACGATCTACTATGAACTCTTCTGTTATTGCAAAATGGTTATTTTCAATATTTTCAAAGTCGATATATTTAAAAGAGAAACTTTTCTTTACACCACCATCAAGGCTCTCTTCATAGCTAGTACCAAGAAGTAGGTAGTTAGTGATCTTCTCATTTGCTACCATTAGCCCTTCGTTTAGAGATACATCCAAGTCTTCGACAGCACGAGCTATAGTTTTTGCACTAAACTTATACTTTTGCCCCTTGTATTCATAACTATTAATTGCATAAAGCCTCTTTATAAGTATCTTTTTTAAAAGCACGGTAGATGTTTTATTGTCTCTTAAAATCAAATTATCCTCTTTGGTTATAAACTTATAACCAAAATCTTTATGGCTTAAAAGATCGATACAGTTTTGTTGTATCGCTTGTTCTAGTGTGATATTATCATTCATTTTAAAATCTCCCTAGTTTTTATCCTAGTTTTAGTATTTTCTTTTTTATTAGGGGTATCGTCGAAATAAAACTCTAGCAGCCTATTTTCCCATCTAAATTGTGCAGTGATGCCATTTAATTTTTGTGATTTGTTAAATTGTTGTTTCATGATAAAACCTCCCCGATTTACACATTAGAAAGAGGTGGGGGAGGTGTGTTGATATATTTTTTGAACTCTTGAAGTTTTTCGTGAAGATTGTTCATGATGAAGACCCTCTCTTTGGCACATTGTAAAGAGGTGGAGAGGGTGTGTTGATATAATCATAATATACAAATCCTTTAAAAATTCTTATGCTCACACTTTAACCCTCGTCTCTCCAGTTAGTAGTTTTTGCATCAACCCTTTTTTTTGTTGTTTTAGTTCCGCAAGTTCTTTTTTAAGAAGTTCTATTTCATTATCTGCAAGGCTTAAAACTTCGGCTATTTTTTGTTGTTCTTGCATTATAGGCTTACTGATTAAAAATCTTTCAATAGCACTTTTTTGAATATTTGGTAATCCTGAACCGACTCTCAATTTCATAATATTATGTTGATTATATTTCAAAAATTGATATAAATATATTTTGTTAATTTTCAAATTTAACAAAGCATAACAATGTCCTCCACTCCAAAATCTTTGTTGAAGAAAATTTACATATCCACAAGAGTTTCCACCTTCACTGATTGTTATTGTATTTGCTTCAGTATTCCATTCTTCAGTGTATCCTGATGGTTCTATGCCTCCATTTATAACGGGAAAATCTCCATCACTATCTAAGGTATTTTTATTTAATTGCTCACCTTTTTTGATTTCACAAACTTCACCCAATCTCACCTCTTCCCACTTTCCACTAAACCCACCAAAACGAACTTCACCGTTTAGAAGCTTTTGCATCAATCTTTTTTTTGTAGCTCTTTTGCTTTTATAAGCTCCTCTTGTTTGGTGATGGCTTCATCCCAAGTGATTAGAATCTCAGCAATTTTTTCTTGCTCTTTTAGGGGCGGTTTAACAATTGAGATATTTGAAATTATTTCTTTATTTAGTTTTGGTTGTGCTATACCTGTATTGTATTTATCGTATCTCAAGCTTTCTAAATATTCACATAAGAAATAATTATTAAAATTTTGTTTTGACTTTAATACATGAGCATGATTATTTACCCAATATTTTCCATTCACAAGAAATACTAATCTGCTGCTTCTGTCTATAATGTTTGCCCCATCTTCACCAATTAAAATTAATTCTTCATCGAAAATATAATCATTAATATAATCTATTATTCCCGAAGCACCATAATAAGGATATTGCCCTTGAATTTTTTGTCTATCTTCATCTTTTAGTGGCTTTCTCTTATGATCCAAAAATAAAACTGCATCATTTAAACTTACAACCTCCCAATCTTCAGGAATCACCCCAACTTTTGTTTTTTTATAGCCCTTTGGCACTATTGTGTTCATCTTATAGCCCCAACTCTTTGAGATACTGACTCATTTTTGATTTTATCTCTGCAAGAGAATTTTCGATAGCTGCTATATTTTTCTTCGTAGCTTCTATATCTACAGGCCCCTCCTCTTCAAATGTATCTACATATCTTGGGATGTTTAGGTTGTAGTCGTTTTCTTGTATCTCTTCAAGAGTTGCAACATGTGAGTACTTTTCTATCTCGCTTCTGTTTTTGTAAGTTTGTACTATTTTCGCTATATGCTCCTCTGTAAGGTTGTTTTGGTTTTTACCTTTTTCATACTCACGACTTGCATCGATAAAAAGTATGTCGCTATGGATTCTATTTTTTTTAAATACCAAGATACAAGCTGGTATTGAAGTGCCATAAAACAGGTTTGAAAGAAGCCCAATGACTGCATCAAGTAAGTTTTGCTCTATTAGCTTTTTTCTTATTTTCCCTTCACTTGAACCACGAAAAAGTACACCATGAGGAAGTATCACCCCCATTCTTCCATGAGGATTCAGTGAGCTAATCATATGAAGAACAAAAGCATAATCCCCTTTGCTCTTTGGTGGTATTGCGTATTTAAACCTTCCAAATCTATCTTCACTAGCAATCTCAGCTCCCCACTTATCAAGGCTAAATGGTGGATTTGCTACTACTACATCAAAGGTTTTAAGCAGATTATCTTGCAAGTAAAGTGGGTTTCTGATAGTGTCTCCCCACTCGATAATGGCATCATTTATCTCATGCAAAAACATATTCATCTTACAAAGTGCATGGGTTTGTCCATTTTTCTCTTGCCCATAAAGACGGAAGTTTTTACTCCCTACCTCTTTAGATGCTTTGATAAGTAGCGAACCAGAACCACAAGTAGGGTCATATATCATATCCCCCTCTTTTGGCTCAACTAGCTTTGCAAGAAGTGATGATACAGCACTTGGAGTATAATACTCTCCCACTTTTTTCCCTGCATCACTTGCAAATTTTGCTATGAGATACTCATAAGCATCTCCTATAACATCATTGCCCTCAAGGCGTGAAGGTCTTAAATCGAGCCTACTATCACTGAAGTCCTCTATGAGGTTTTTAAGTATAACATTTCTCTCTTTTGTGTCGCCAAGTTTATTGCGATTGTTAAAGTCTATACTTCTAAAGATTCCTTCTAGTTTATCTTTGTTGTCCTCTTCGATTTTCTCAAGCACTTTGTTTATAATCTCACCAAGGTTTGGAGCCTCTTTGTGTTTTACAAGATAATCAAATGTACAACTCTCATCCAGTTTAAATTTTTCTCTTTTAAGTTTTGCTTTGATTCGATCTTGTCTATTGCCATGCTTTTTTTGCAATTGTTCTAGTTTTTCTTTGTAAAAATCTGATAAATACTTCACAAATAGCATCGTTAAAATATAATCTTTATATTCATCACTACTCATTATGCCTCTAAAAGTATCACATGCTTTCCATATTACATCATTTACTGTGCTTTGAGTTGTTTTTTGCATTGCATCTTCTATGATATCATTTTTCATATGGTTAAAGTTTTGAGGCTTTTACAATCAAACCATATTTACGACACTTACTGAAGATTCTTTTGGAATCTGCTTTTTTACAAGAAATCATCAAATCTTAATATTTACTAACTGCTTGAATCTTTTTTCATCTCATTATTTTTATATTTATTGAGAAAAATAGATTTTCTACAAAAATTTTATCAAAATACTGAAAGTACAAATTGTTTTTGTATTTTTTCAAATAATACACTATCAAAAAACTTAAACCTCTATAGATACAAAAGGAAAAACCATTGATAAGAAGCTATAAAGAGATTTTTAATGTATTTTTTGTTATTTTCTTTTCAATAAATAATATTTAATATTTTTGTTGGTATCATTATTGCTTAAAATATTTTTTTGTATAATTATTAAAAAAATAGGTGGAACAATGGATTTACTCAACACAACAGAAGCTGCAAAGCGTTTAAAGACATCATTGCAAAGTGTAAGAGACAAAGTTGAAAGAGGTACACTTGTTGGTGTAAAACTCAAATCTGGAACGCGATTTTACCACTATATCCCATCAAATCTTTTAAAATTCAATCCAAAAAAACATATTACAGATGAATGTAAAGTTATTACAATTAATAATCTCAAAGGTGGAACAGGTAAAACAACTGTAGCGGCAAACCTTGCATTTACTCTTAGCGTTTTAGGCAAAAGAGTTTTAGTAGTTGATATGGATCCACAAGCAAATATATCACATTATTTTATTGATCGAAATGATATTAAAAATCCAATTACTCATCTTTTTCAAGCAAGTCTTGATAGAAAAATTATTAGTAAAGATGATATACAAAATTCCACCATCACAGTAAAATACCAAAACTCAAAAATAGATTTACTTCCATCATCACTCAAACTTTCAAGAACGCTTGAACATCTACGACATGCAAGCAGTGCAGCGATTACAAAATTAGATGCTATCCTTGAAAAAATAAAAAATCAATATGACTATATTATTGTAGATACACCGCCAAATGTGTCTATAATTATGCAGATGTGTTTATTTGCAAGCAATATGATTTGCATCGTTACAGAAGCTGAAGAGTTTGCAGTTGAGGGAATGAGCGATCTTATAGAAGAGATACATTTTGTAAAAGCTGAACTTGCAGACCTTAAAGGTTATGAAATGCCCTTTGAGATAAAAGCACTTATTATAAATAAAGTAGAAAACATCAATATTCATAAAGACTTGCAAAGTGAAATATTTAATATAGCCAAAGATTTAGGAACAAAGGTTTACACCATTCCAAAAAGCACCAAAGTAAAAGAATCTCAAGCGCTTAAGCTTCCACTATTTGAATACAAAGAGGAACTCACAAGTGGATTCAAAGCAGGAGAACCAATTTTAGATTTAGCAATCGATATTTTAGGAATAAATGATGGCAACTAGAAAAAAATTTGATAAAGGAAATAGACTTAAAGAGCGAATGGAAACAATTAATGCACACGATAAAGAAAGAGTATTATCATCTTCAAACAAAATCCATCATATTGTAATTAATAAGATAAAAGATAACCCATACCAACCAAGAATAAATATAGACCAAAATGAGCTAGAAGAGCTAAAATCTTCCATTGAACAAAACGGCTTAATTCAACCCATAACCGTTTCAAAAACAAATGATGGGTATTTTATTGTTGTAGCAGGTCATCGTCGCCTAGAGGCTTACAAACAGCTTCAAAAAGAAACTATTGAAGCAATTATTACAACAAAAAGTGATGAAGAATTAAAAATTTTAGTTTTACTTGAAAATCTACAAAGAAAAGATCTTGATCCGCTTGAATTAGCACTAACTTATCAAAAATTACTTGATACAAAACAAATATCTCAAAAAGATCTTGCAAAACTAATTTCAAAATCACAGTCACACATCAGTAGAATAATCAAACTTTTAAATCTTGCAGATGATATTCAACAGGAGATAAAAAACAAAACCTATACTAATATAAAAGTACTCAATCAACTTAACAAAGTTGAACAAAAAAAACAAAAGGAGGTTTTAGATGAAGTACGACACCTATCAACAGATGATGCAATCAAACATATCAAAAACCTATTAAAAGGTGAAAAATCAAAACCTAAAACATTTGAATTCAAATCAAACAAAGAGGAGAATCATTTTACTATAAAACTTGATTTTAAATCGATGAATGACTCGGATAAAAAAGAAGCAATCAAAAGATTGCAAGAGGTTATCGAAAGATTACGCACTTGAGCTAGAGTTTAACTGTATTGTGTACTAAAAACAAAAACTGTTTTTAGTGACACTTAGTGTTAAACTCTAGCATCAAGAAGTTATATCAATTCAAACAATTGCATTATACTATTTTTTTGCTAAAATATAGTTAAAACTTTTGCTACTAATAAAAAATTTTAGGAGGATTTTATGTTATATCAATTCAAACAACACAAAAGAAAAAGTTACACAGTTGTAGACAATACATTTATCAATGATAATAATTTAAGCTGGAAAGCAAAAGGGATATTGCTTTATCTTTTTTCTCGTCCTGATGATTGGCAAGTTTATATAAAAGATCTTATCAATAAAGCAGCAGATGGTGAAAAAGCATTAAGAAGCGGGTTAAAAGAGTTAGAAAAGTTTGGCTATCTTACGCGATTTGTAGAAAGAGATGAAAAAGGAAGATTTACTAAAACAATCTATCAAGTTTTTGAAGTTCCTGAAGAAAATCCATTTTTTATTCAATCTAAACAACAAATAGAGCAAACCACCAAAAATACGGGGTCTCATCCACCTCAAAATGGCAAAATGGATAAAACAGAACAAAACCATCCACTTTGCCAAAAACGGCAAGTGGATAATCGGCATATCGATAAGGAAGCACTACTAAATACTAAATATACTAAAACAAGAAATAAACTAAATACTCTCTCTACTTCAAAAAGAGAGAGAAAACCTTTTACATCCTTTAAAAAATTCAAAGAGTTTCTAATTAAAAACTATGCAGGAGTATTTAAAACTTCATTTAAAAAAGAAAGTAATCTAGGATATCTCCCAGATACTATTTTTGAACTTAAAGAAAATGGTTATCTTTATAATAGCGTTAGTGAAAAATATGTTGATTCGCAAGAAGCATTTAAAATATGGAACTATCTGTATCAACAACAAGAAGCCGTAATGCAGCGATTATCAAACTAACTATTTTTTTGTAGCCTTTAGTTGGCTGAGTTCTTTATCATTGTATATGTAATATTTGATTGTGTTGTAATGAAAAGATTCATTTGATTTGTGAGATAGTATCTTTTGAATTGAAGCAATAGACAAATCCATTTGCAAAAGTTCTTTAATAATATCACGCCACTTATCAAGTTTGTGTTCTTTATTTTTTACACCCAAGGGGCGACCTAGCTTGATACCCTTTGCTTTGAGTGCGTCAAGAGCAGCTTTTGTCCTTTGAGAGATAAACTCTCTTTCAGTTTCAGCAAAATAACTATAGATTGCGAGTAACAATTTTGATTGTGGATTTTGATTTGAAGTTGAAAGTTCTGGTTGACGAATAAAAGTAACTGATATCCCTTTTTGTGTAACTGCTCTACAATATTCAAAACTTCAAGCATATTTCGCCCTAATCTTGAAAGTTCAACAGTTATCAATTCATCACCTTTGCTCAAAATCGAAAGAAGCTCATCAATCTTTCTATCTTTTTGATTTTTTCGAGAGCTAACCTCTATCTCAATAAATCTATCAATAAGAATCTTATTTTTTTGTGCATACTCAAGAATAGTATGCTTTTGTTTTTCCAAATCTTGCTTATCTGTAGAAACTCGAATATATCCAATAATCATAGCTATTTTTCCTTTTTGCAAAAATAATGTTAAAATTTTATTTATTTTATCATTACTTTGCAAAAATATTTAAGAAATTTTTAATTAAAATTTTGCAAAAAAATTGTTCCATTTTCGTGAAAATAGGAAAGCTCTAGGTGCAAAGGTTCATTATTCATTAGATGTTAAACTTTCTTCTATTACAATCATTACACAACATTTGACAGTTTTTAATAGTTGTATTAGTACCTTTACTCCATAGAATAATACATATTTTTTAACTCATGATGATTATTTGGTGGTTTACATTGAGGGCAAATACCTTTTTGTTTCTCATAAACAGCTATGTTCATTATATAAAAAAATCCCCACCCTTTCCCTTTCATCTCTTTTTTCTAAGAACTGTAAACATAGAATTAATCCAATTAATGATGTTGCTGAAATAATTCCATAACTCAATATCTCACGGAATGACAACTTGGTATTCAAGGGTTGAGGGACAAAAACTAATAGAAAGCTTTGGAACGAGTGCTGGAGCAGAACAAACCCCGATGACAACAATAGTGAATTTTCCTGCGTATGCTGAGTATATGGCAAATATGGCAGGTATTAGTGGTGTTTTATCGATTGCTGCATTTGGAATTGCAACAGCTGTAATTTTCAAAGGTGAAACAATGGCTGCAGCAGGATTCTTAGGAGCAGTTGCAGGAAAAGGTGGCCAGGGAATTGGTGACAATGCTGATAGTATTAAAGATAGCTCAGTAGAGCGTGAAGCTAAACAAAATCAAAAAGCAAGAGAACAGCTTGCTCAAATGGGTATTTCAGCCCCACTTGGTATTGCACCATTTGATTATCTCAATAAATTATATAGTGATTTAGAAAATATGAGTGCAGGATCAGGTATTGCAGGTGCAAAATTAGCAGGCGGCGATAACTTTACTCAAGATTATATGGCAGGAGCAGCAGCACAAGCTGCAGCAAAAGCAACTTCTCAAGCCACTATGGGATCAAAAGTTGAGCTTGATGAAGCAATAGCTAGTGGAAAATATGAGGGTATAAGCCAAGCAGGAACAATGAAAGGACAAGCTAGTAATGCTGTTCAGAATGATTTAGATGATATTATGATGGGTGCATATAATCAAGCAGCCAAAAAAGCTAAAGAGATAGCAGGGTTTGGTGCTAATGGTAAGTTGAGTGATAAAGAACTTGATGATTTTAAGTATCAAAGTGCAGGAAAACTTGAAGAAGAAAAAACTACAGCAAGCATATATAGCAGTAAATTTGATGATGCATATCTAAAAGGTGTTGCAGAGGATATGCGAAAAAAGATGGCTTCAACAAAAGGTATAGGAAAGGCATTGGATAGTATATCAGATGATGTAATATCAGATAATGTTGAATATGGCGAAAAATCAAATATCATCAAGACTCAAGCAAAAATTATTGCACAAGGTGGGATAGATAGTGCAGTTGATTTTGATAATAGGGATTCAACAATTAAAGCTTCTCAACAAATGGGTAGTGTCGAGGGAATAGAAAAAGCGATGAAAGAAGCAGGGAAAGAACATGTTGATGGAATTAAAAACTTAACACAAGAGATCGCACAAGGGAAAATGGCTTCAGATATGGAGTCAGTGGATAGAGCTAATGAAAAATATGAAAATGGCGGATATGTTGGGCTTCAAAGAGACTCTGCAAAAATAAGAACAGATCAAACGATAGGACAAATAGGAGGGCTATTTAATATGCCCAAGGAGGCAATAGAACGCCTTATAAATGGTTACCGCGAACTAGCAGCAGTGGAAGGTAAAGAAAGTTTAGCAGCATTAGAAAGTGATTTGATGGAAGCAGGACTCTTGGATAGCGATGGAAATGTAATTGCAGATAATTGGGTTTCTGGGAAAGCGTTTCTTAATGCAAACAACATGAACTCAAGCAACGCTCTTGTTGCAGGTGGTGCTATATATAGTGGTGCAATTTCTAAATATGGTAAACCTACAGTAAAAAGGGATGCACTAAATTCTTCTCAGAGTGGAAATCGAACAGATATATACCACAACAGAGTAAACGAATCAAGTGGAACAAACATGGATGCCGCAATTGATGAATTCTTTTTTGACAGCATTGATGGAAAAACTGCTGAAAACTTAGCAAAAGCAGGCTTAAACCCAAAAGAATGGATAATAAAATCCGCAGGAATTGGGTATGAAAAAGGTATGAAATTTTTACAAGAAAGAGGGTTAAGTGAAGAGGAAGCAGCAAATGTAATGATGGCAGTTACAGCAGCTCAAACTGCTACAACTGCAGTAATTGGAGCAGAAGGAGCACAAAGACTTTATAATTGGGTTAATGGAAATATGGTAGCTAACGAAACCTTTAGCTATACTGATGCAAATGGTAAGACAAAAACAATTCAAAAAGGGCAAGAGATAAGTCTAAAAAATGCAAGCCCTGAACTCAAAGCACATTTGGCTGA
>Ga0052835_100038_pt1 | contig 13221 bp, 10 predicted proteins | sample Wilsouwater61714_FD_53172 | JGI IMG/M metagenome (GOLD analysis project Ga0052835, IMG submission 53172) | Hot spring water microbial communities from Wilbur Hot Springs, California, USA - Wilbur source water - 6/17/14 | ecosystem: Environmental > Aquatic > Thermal springs > Unclassified ...
CACTATCTTCTGGTCTAAAAGTAGGATTAGCAGAAAGAAAACCTAATTCTAAACCTCTTTCAACATAACCACAAACCCAAGTATTTGGAGTAGTAGCAGTTACATCAGCAAATTTACCTTTACAAGTAGTGTTTGGTTTTTCAGAAGCTAATTCTAGCATTACTTTAGCCATTTCACCTCTTGTAATTGTATCATTTAACCTATAAGCAGAAGGATTATTAAAATTGTTATTAATAATTCATTTCTCAGCTAGGTAATTAGCAGCATCTAGTTCAGCATTATCAGCTTTTACACCAGTAACTGGAGCAATTGATGATAATACTAAAGCTATTGCAGAAATTCAAGCAATAGATTTTTTTAGTAAAGTATTACTCATATCAAGATATAAGTTAAAAAATAAAACAAGGACGAATCCTTATATTGCTGAATATCACTGTAATAGTGAAATTTATATTCTTTATAAGAGGAATATAAAAAACTCTTTTTATAGGAATCTCACCTATAAAGGTTAAAGCCTTAACCCTGTTTGCTTAAGCACAACTCAGGGGGAAAGTAAAAATAAGAAAAATCTTATTAATATCTTTCCTCCTAAGTTGTACTTTTATTTACAAAAAGGGATAAAACTTTTATTTAAAGTTCTTTTAAAGTTCAGTTTATGTTAAAGAACCTTTTTTACAATACCACATTATATAATATTTTTTTCAAAGTCAAACACTAGTATGTTAAATTCACATTTTCTTCACATTATTTTTTTTATTTTTTATAACATATATTGTATTATTTATCGCTTAAAAAAGAGAAAAATTAAATAAATTAGTATTTAAAGTTTAAAAATGAAAAAATTTGTGAAGTAAGGTATTAAAAAACTTATTTAAGTAAATTGAGAAAATTAGCTGAGCTTCAAATTTTTATGTTTATATCTTTTGGAAATGCTTTTTTCATATCTTCTCACCATGAAGAATTTATAAATCTATCATCTAGTAATATTAAAATTCATTTATCGTTTTTTGTTCTTATAAGTCTTCAAAATCATTGTTTAGTTTTAAGTATTGATTTTTTAATTGAGTATTCCATAAAAGGATCTTTAAATAATTTACTTCTTGCTTTAAATATTGGGTCATTTGGGACTAAAAAAGGAAATTTATAAATTACTAAATAATTTAGAGAATCTCAAGGAAAATCAACTCATTCCCAAAAACTATCTGTTCAAAACAACACACTGTTAGAGCTATTTTTTATATAAGATGAGATAAGTTTTTGTTTAGATCATCATATAGATTGAGCAAGTAGGTTTATATTATTATTTTTTAATTTTTGGTTTGAGTATAGGTATACTGATTTGATAGAAGCAAAACTTGTAAACAAACAAAGTGTTTTTCATTTTACTTTTAAAAGTAAGTCTAAAATAAATTTATTAACCAAAGGATTATCATATTTTATACTTCAAAGGTCATTTGGAACAAAAATAAGTCAATTTTTTTTATAATCAAAATCACTTTGTAATTTTAAAGTATCAAAATCTCACAAACTATACATATTTTTCACATAACTAAAATCATCTTCTAGGTCAAGTGTAGCACTTGTAAGCACTACACTATCTGATTTATCCCATAGTGTTTTTTGTAAATATTTTCATATATTTAGATGAGTATATGATAAAGTTAGAAAGTTATTATTTCTAAGAGATATTAGAGGAATATAATTTTTATAGACATCTTCTTTTAGAGTAGTTTTTAATATCAAAAGTATTTCTTCTATTTTTTTAATATCATTTTTAATATTATTGTAAATATTATCTTCAAGAACACATAAATTATTTAGTATCTCTATGATATTTAACTCTATACTTGTGATAATATTTTTGATATTTGCATTATTTNAAAAGAAATCTTTTTCTATCAAAACTTCAACAAAAGAATTATTGTATGTATTTTTAGTGTTTAGATAATCAAGTAAAATTTCAAATATTAAATTTAAATCAAACAAAACTTTATTTTGTAAATTGTCAATATTGTCTATAAATTGTCAAGCTTTGTTTAATACCTTATTTATGCGAGAAAAAATATCTTTTAGGTCATTATTTGTAAATCATTTTTTTAAAGAAGAAGTTAAAGTGTCTTCTAAATTATGTGCTTCGTCTATTATTATATTGTCTATTTTTGGCAAAATATTATTTTTATTTCAAAGTTCAACTGCCAATACTGAGTGATTGATTATAATTATATTGCTATCATTAGCTTTTTTTCTAGCTTTATACAAAAATTCATAATTTTTATATGGGTTTTCATCACTTAGTACATAAAAATTATCTGAGTTAATTTGTTTTAAATATTCGTATTCTCAAGGGTAGTAATTTAGTTCATCTATTTCTCAATATTGAGTTTCAAAAAGCCACAAAGTTATTTTTCAAAAAAATGAAGTTAAGTTTTCTTCATGGGTAGTATTTTCATTTAATAAATTAAAAAATAAAGAAATAGATATATAATTTCTTTTTCATTTTATTTTTGTATAAGTAAAATTTTTATCTAAATTAGTTTTTAGAAATTCTAAATCTTTATAGAATATTTGGTCTTGAAGTGATTTTGTATTTGTTGAGATAAATACTTTTTCATTTCTAGATAAGCTATAAAGTATTGAGGGAATTAGGTAAGCAAAGGTTTTTCAAACTCATGTAGGGGCTTCTATTAGTGTTTTTTTGTTATTTTTAAGTGTATCAAAAACTTTATTTGACATAAGCATCTGATTTGGTCTTGTTTCTGATCAAGGAAGTTTTTTGAATATATCTTCTAGGTTTATAGAATTTATATCAAAACTAAGTGTGTCTTCTTTTTTAGAAGGTTTAGATTTTTTAATAATTTTAAGAATTGATTTTATAAATTCATCATTTGATTTTATATTTGTTTTTAATCATAATAAATCTAGAATATAAATAAATGATTTAGAGTTAGAATTAGAGAATATATAAGATATAAGATTTTTTTTGGTATTATCTAGGTTGTCTAGCATAGATATTAACTTTAAAAAAAGTTTTATGGTAGCATATACATCATTTATAGCTCTATGAGCTCATGTAATATCTATTCATAAATCATCACATAGGCTTCATAAGTTTAGAGAATTTTTATCAAAAAGAAGTATATTAGACAGAAAAAAAGTGTCTAGTATGATATTATTAGAGAAATCAATTCATTTTTTTTCTAAAAAGGATATATCAAAATTTATATTATGTCATAAGATAGGATTATCTCATATGAAATCATCTATTTCTTTTAGTATTTTTTCATCTAGTATAGGTGATTTTTCTACATCTTTATCAAATATATTTGTAATATTTGATATTATTTCTGGTATATGTATTAAAGGATTTATAAGTGTGTTATAAGTGTCAATAGTTTTACCAGTTTTGGGATCAAATTTAACTAAAGCAACTTCTATGATTTTATCTTTAGTGTTATCTAATCATGTTGTTTCTAAATCTAGACATACTATCATTTATGAAAATAGTTAGGAATAATTTTAAAATTAATTATTTTTATTAATATAATAACTAATAAGTTTAGGTGAATAAATTACAAATATTATAATAATAATAAAAAGAATTATCTTTCAGGTAGTTTGCATAAATAATGCAGAAAGTCAAAATAAAAATGAAAAACTAAAAACAAATATTAATACTTGGTTTTTTGTCATTCATAAATCAAGTAATCTATGATGAAGGTGTGTAAAATCTCACATAAGAGGATTTGCTCATCTTAAAATTCTTTTTAGTATAACATATACAGCATCTACTGCATAAATACCAAAAACAACTAATACTGTAGCTATTTTTCATCAAGCAATAATAGCAAGTGTAGCAAGCATAAATCACAAAAACATAGTTCATGAGTCTCACATAAGTATTTTTTCTTTGATATCAAAAACAAAAAAAGGGATTAAAATTCAAACAAGTATTATAGACAAACTCATTATAAATTTAGCATTTTGAATTCATCATTCATAATCATCTGTAAAATAAAGATAAACTCAGAGTAAAAATATTATAAAAAAACTTATTATAGACAAACCAGATGTATTTCATTGTATTCAGTCTGTCCAATTTAATGCATTAAAAATAAATACATACCAAAATATTGTAAAAAACAAAGAAAAAAGATATATTTTATAATCATACAAAGTTATATAAAATTGTTCTAAATCTATTATTCATCAAAAAACATTACTAATATATCAAATTTTTATAGAACTAATTCATATAACCGCTCATATAAGTATTTGTATCAAAAGTCTAAATTTTGCACTTATATTTAGTCTATCATCTATAAAACTTATTAATGTTATAAAAAATCAAAACAACCAAATAAGATGAAGTCTAAAGTCAAATTCAACAAATAAAAAAGTTATAATAAAAAAAGATAAAAAAAATACAACTCACATACTATAAGGGATAGGAGCTCTATTTTTTTTATATTTTTTAGGATTGTCTAATATTTTATATTTATAAAATAATTTTTTAAATGTAAGTATAAAGACAGTAGAGAATATTATAGATAAACTAAATAATAATAGATAATATAACATAAATTATTTTTATAACTTTTTAAATAAGAAGCTAGTAAGAAAAAACACTANATAANACTAATTTTCATAANAGTTTTTTATAAATTAGGATAAATAGGGAATTTTCTACATAAATTTAAAACTTTATTTTTTAAATCTTTTAAAATATCTTTATTGTCTTTATTTTTAATAACTTCATAAAAAATATTTGCTATTATTTTCATTTCAGGTTCTTTCATTCATCTAGTAGTAACAGCTGGTGTTCAAATTCTAATTCATGATGGATCTAGTGCTTTTCTAGTATCGTAAGGTATCATATTTTTATTTGTAGAAATTCATACATACTCTAGTGTTTTTTCAGCTTCTTTTCAAGTTACTCAAAAACTACCAAAAACATCAATTAATATTATATGATTATCTGTACCATTTGATACTATTTTAAATCAATAATTCATCAATTCTTCAGATAATACTTTTGCATTGTCTATAACTTGTCTAGAATATTGTCTAAATTCATCACTTAAGGCTTCTTTAAAAGCAACTGCTTTTGCAGCTATAAGATTTTCATGTGGTCATCATTGGACTCAAGGAAATACAGCTCTAGCTAAATCAGCAGAAAATTCTTGTTTAGACATAATAATTGCTCATCTTGGTCATCTAAGAGTTTTATGAGTAGTGGAAGTAACAACATCACATATTGGAACTGGATTTTCTAAAACTCATCAAGCTATAAGTCAAGATATATGAGATATGTCTGCCATTAAAATAGCTCAAACTTTATCTGATATTTTTCTAAATCTTTTCCAGTCAAGAGATCTAGAATAAGATGAAAAACCTGCAATAATCATTTTAGGTTTATTTTCTATTGCTAATTTTTCTACTTCATCCATATTTATAAGTCAGGTTTCTCTATCTAGGTTGTATGGGATTATATCATATAAAAGACCTGAAAAGTTTAGTGGGTGTCAATGGCTTAAATGTCATCATTGATCTAGTGATAGTCATAAAACTTTATCTCAAGGTTTTAAAAAAGCTAGGTATACAGCTAGATTTGCTGGACTACCAGATAGAGGTTGTACATTTACATATTCTGCATTAAATAATTTTTTACATCTATCAATTGCTATGTTTTCTATTTTATCTATATATTCTTGTCAAGCATAATATCTTTTTCAAGGATATCATTCGCTATATTTATTTGTAAGTATACTTCAAACTGCTTCTAATACTTCAATAGAAGCATAATTTTCAGATGCTATTAATTCTATTTCATCTTCTTGTCTATATCTTTCAGATATAATTAAGTTATAAATTTCACTATCTGTATTTTTAAGCATAATTAAGATATTAAATTATAATTTATTAATCATTTTCATCATCTATATCTTTTTGAGATTCTTTGTCTATTTCTTCATAATTAAATTCTTCTAAGACTATTCATATAGAATTATTTTTTATATAACTCTCTAAAACTTCTATGGCTGTATTTAATTGTCTATCATTTTTTTCTTGATAATCTTGTCTTGTTAGTTCAACTTTTATATCTGGTTCTATTCAATTTCATTCTATTGAGTGTCAACTAGGAGTATACCATTTTGCTATAGTTAGTTTAAGTAAGCTACCATCTGGTAATTCAAATGGTTGTTGTACTGATCATTTTCAGTAAGTTTTGGTTCAAACAAGTATTGCTTTTTTATAATCTCTTAAAGCTCAAGCCATTATTTCTGATGCTGATGCTGAATTTCAATTTATTAAAATAACTATTTTTTTATTAAAAATAGATCATTTATTAGTAGAGGTATATTTATTATTATAAAAATCATCTCTATATTTGGTTTCAACTATTAAATCACCTTTTTGTAAAAATTCTGATGTTATATCTATAGCACTTTGAAGATATCAACCTCAATTATCTCTAAGGTCTATTATAATTCCCTCTATGTTATCATCATTTTTAAATTCGTTTAATATATTTTTAAATTCTTCGCTTGTATGTTCTCAAAAATTACTTAATATTATGTATCATATATTTTCTTTTTCTAAATCTCTTGATTCAACTGAAGGAATTGTAATTTTTTGTCTAGTAATTTCTTTATATATAAAATCCGGTTCTCAAGATCTAATAATTTTTAGATTAACTACTGTTCAAGCTGGTCATTTTATATATTCCACAGCCTCTCTAACTGATAAATCTTGTAGCTGAACTTCATTTGCCTCAACTATTATATCTCATTTTAATAATCATCATTCTAAAGCTGGTGATCAAGCAAGTACTCTATCTATAATTACTCAAAAATCATGCTTTTCTATTACTGCTCATATTCACTCAAAATCTCAAGATAAAGAATCAAGAAATATTTTTGTATCTTCAGGTATTAAAAATTCACTATGTTTATCTCATAGAGAATCAACAAGTCATTTTATAATTCAATATTCTAAATTTTTTTTCTCTATAGATGATTTTGAGTAATAATTTTTATCAATTATATTATAAACTCTCCAAAATAAATCTAAATCTAGATTTTTTTGAGTATTTAAATCTATAATTTTTGATTTTAAGTTTTGTTCTATACTTGATATATTATCTTCTATTTTTAAAGAAAAAATATCTACTTTATAAGAAACTAAATATCAAAGTATAAAAGTTGTTAAAAAAGTGGTAAAAATTAGTAAAATTTTAAAATTATTATTTTTTTCTTCCATTTTTATTGTTTTGAATGTTAAAAATTAATTAACATATTTTAAACTAAGTTTTATAATTTAAAAACAAGTCAATGTTTTTTATATAAAACTGTTAAAAAAATGTTTAAAGCTCTTTAATTGTATATATAAAAATAAAAAAATAAAACTTTTTAATAATTAATTTTTAAAAAATTTTAAAAAAAGCCTACAGATAAGCTAAAAATATTTTAACATTTTTTATTATTACTAATACTATAAAAATATATAAAATAATTTGTAATTAATAGATATATATGTTAAAATATGTTAAAATGTTAATAATTAATTTTTATAATTATGATTTTAAATATATTTAAAAAATATTCTCAAATAAATAAAAAAAGAAAACTTATATATAGTATAATAAAAAATCTAGAAATAAATGAAGAGCAAAAATCTTTATATTTAGATTCTATAGATAATTTATGAGAAGAAAATTTAGATAATTTATATAAAAAAATAGAAAATTTTGTGTCTGATATAGAAAAAAAAGATTTTGAAGATATAAAAAATGAAAATTTTTCTAAAATTTCTTGAATGAGAAAAAAAGAAATTTATGAAAAACAAAAAGAAATTAATAGTATTTCATTTTTAATTAATAATTTATAATAATATGTGAGTAGAAAAAAAAGAAAAAAATTATATAGAAAATAATCTAATATTAGAAAATCCAAATAATTTTATAGATGAAAAATTAAATAAACTTGCTGAAATATCTGAAATTAATACAAATTGATATGAAATAGCTGAAAGATTTTTTAATTGAGAAAATAATATTAAAAATAAAAACAATTTTTGTAATTTATTAGATAAATACTTAGTTTAAGTTAAAATAAAAATATGAAAAATTTTAAGGTAGTAGTTTCAAAGTGAACAAAAAAAACAACATTTATAAAAAAAGCTGAAAATGAAATAATTTTAAAATGAGAACTTCACAAAGAAGGATACTCTATTTTAAGTATTGAAGAAATATGAGATATTGAAATAAAGTGAAATAAATTTTATTTTGAAATAATACAAAATTGAAGTATAAAAAAATGAACCATATCATCTAATGATATTTTTAAAGCTTATTTAAAAATAAAAGAAGAATTATGATATGAAGTAAAATATATATATTATAAAGAAAATTGTAGTGAAGAAGAAAAAAAAGAAATAATTTATGATATTGAAGAACAATATAAAATATATAAAAAAATTCATAAAAAAGAAATTACTGAAATTAATAAAGAAAAAATAAATAAGAAAAAAACAGAAAAAGATGATGAAAGTACAGATTATTTTTACACAAAAAAACAACTTGAAAAAAGTTATGAATTACTAGATAAAGTTATAAAAAAAATAGATTATTTATTAAATTTTGAAGATAATTCATATATAGATTTTGAGAAAAAAGAAACACTTAAAAATATTAGTAATGAATTAATTAAATTAAAATCATCAACAAATATAGTAAAAATAAAACAAATCTGAGAACTTGCTTTAATAAAAACCTGAGAATTAGAATTGAAAATTCTTGAATCAAAAAAAGATGAAAATACTAGAGCTTTATTAAAAGAAACAAATAAATTACTAAAAAATATATGATCAAAAAGAAATTTTATAGAGAAAGATAAAGATATAGTATTAATATTAAAAAATTTTTTAAACTCGATAATAATTTTTATTTTAGAAAAAAAACAAGAAATTTTAGAAAAAAAATCTAGACCTAAAATAGATACAAAATCTTCATCTTATTTAAGAACTAAAGCTTTATACAATAAATATGTTCAAAAAGAAAAACAATTAAACAAAGAAATATTAAAAAATATTTATATATATTTTATACCAAATAAAAAAAATAAAGAAAAAATAGAGTATTATAATCTTAGAAAAGCAGTTTTATCTCAAAATATTAAATTATTAAAAAATAAATTAACATGAAAGAAATTTTCTTACATACTTATTGTAAAATGATATAATTATTTTATCTTAAAATTTTTAGAAGTTTTATATTTTTTTAAAAATCCATTAATTATTATAACTACAATATATTCATTCTTTTTTATGTTATTTAATTTAATATCATTTTTATGATATATAAATTATAATATTAATTACACTTGATTATTTTATTTTATATTCATAAATTTAGCATTTTTGTTATTAAATTATACTAAATGAATAATTACTTTAATTATAAATGTTGCACTTTTAAGTTTTATATATATATTTTGAATAATAAACTTTTAAATAGACTAATATTAGTCTATTTTTTTATTAATAATAAATATATATGTCATATTTGTTTTTCATAATATCTTTTTTATATTCATTTATTTTTTATTTGTTTTATACTTTTTCTAATTGAAAAACATTATTTTTAGAATCTGTTTTAGAAGATAAAAAAATCACAAATTTATCACTAAAAGATAGTATTTTACTTTCATCAGAAAAAGATATTATTATTCAATCTTTTTTTGGTAACTTATTAATAGAGACTTTATTTTTTTTACTTTTTTGAATATTTTTATTTTTTTATTTTCAAACAATATCAGACGAAAAAAAGAAAGATAAAATTAATAATATAATTATAAAAAAAAATATAATTACAAAAAAAAATATAGCTGATTTTTGAAAAAAGTTTTCATATTATATATCTTTTACATTATTTTATATATCATTGTATTTAATATCTTTATGAATAGATTTTATAAACTTTTCATTTTTAATTTTTCTTATTTTAATAATAGTTATAGGTTTGTTTTTTATTACAAATTTTCATAATTTTTCAGCAAAACTTCTTAGAGTTAATTCTATTATTTTTTCATTAATATACATATCTTTATATATTTATATATTTATAATATGAAATAATTTCTTTTGACTTATAGAATTTATAAATTCTTTTTTAATAATATTAACATTTTTAATATTACTTCATTTTAATAAAAAACACATATTAAAAGTTAGATACGATAATGTATTAATAACTAATTTTTCTGTATATTTATTTTTTGTTTTTTTATTTTATTCTAATTATTATTTATTTTGAGAATGAATTTTATTTTGGATAATTATTCAATCGACTTTATTTTGATTTATTTTATTTGAATTATTACCAAAATATTCTTTACTTAAAAATAATAAAATAATATTAAAATATATTTGAATTTTATTTAGTTATAGTTCTATTTTATTATCTATTATTTATTTATTTTTAACTAATATAAGTATTAGCTTTTTTATAGTATTTATACTTTTGATTTTTTATATATTTTATAATTATTATATTCATTTTAAGTATACAAATTATATTTCTTTATGATTATCAATATTTATTTGAATTTTTATTATAAAATATTCTTTGATAAAATTTTGAATACTTGATTATAAATGAATTTATTTTTTAATTGTTTGACTTGTTTTTTCATATTTTTTAATTATATTTACATACATAAAAAAGTTAAAATCTATAATAGATTTGTATTTAATTCATTTTTTCTCATATATTATAAATATTTGAATAATAATAAATTATTTAATATTTAATTTTAAAGAAATTTTGGTATTATATATTTGAATATTACTTTTACTTGAGTCTGTATACTTTTTTGCAAGTTATAATAAATTACATTTTAATAATAAAAAATATGAGTAAAACTATTAAAGAATTATTTGATATAGCAATTCAAAAATGAATTGAAAATGATTTAAGAGATAAATCAGATATAGACAAATATTTGTCTAAAATAAATAATGATTATGAAAAGTTAAATGACAATGAAAAAAAATTTTTTGATAAAACTATTTTATCTAATCCATACCCAGATTCTAGAATTTATTATTGAGATGAAAATAAAACTATAAAAAAAGTTATTGTTTGAATAGATGTTGAATGACCAGAAGTTTTACTTGTAAATGAATATAATAAAAAAAATCCATCATCACCTATTGATTTGATAATTTGACATCATCCTGAAGCTAAGGCTTTACTTGATTTGGATAAAATTATGAAAGAAATGCTCCCTTATAATGATAATAAATTTGGTGTACCTATAAATCAAACTGAGAAACTAAATGAATCTAGAATCTGAAAAGTTTCAAGATCATTATCACCATTAAATTATAATAGAGTATTACCTTTTGTTTCAATGTTAGATATTCCTTTTATGTGATTTCATACACCAGCTGATAATATGTGTTATACTTATATATCTGATTTAATAGACAAAAATTTGTCTAAAATAAATAATTTACAAGATATTATAGATCTTCTTGAAACAATTCCAGAAATTCAAATTTCTAAAAAGAATTGAATGTGAGCAAAAATATGGAATTGATCAAAAGAATCTAGACCATGAAAAATAGTTGCTGCTTGAATTACAGGTTGAACTTCTTGAAGTAAAGATATTTATAAAAAATATGCTGATGCTTGAATTTGAACTTTACTTATGATGCATATTTCAGAAGATCATCTAGAAGAAGCAAAAAAACATAATTTAAATGTAATTATGACAGATCATATGGCTTCAGATAGTTTATGAATGAATTTAATACTTGATGAGTATGAAAAAAACTGAATTGAAATAATGGAATTTAGTTGATTTATTAGAGTAAGTAGAGTTTAGTTTATGAAAATAATTAAATTTATAAAAGACTTAATTGCACCAAAAAAGTGTTATTCTTGTAAAAAAGAATGACACTTTTTATGTCCACAATGTGTTGATAAAATATGATATTTTGAAGATATATGTTATGTTTGTAAACAAAAATCATCTAATTTTAATATACATTTTTATTGTCAAAATGATTATATTTATTATGATAAAATAATTATATTATTTCACTATAAAAATAAATACATTAAAGAACTTATAAAACAATCAAAATTTTATCATAAAAAAGATATTTTAGAAGATTTTGCTTATTATATGTCAAAAAAACTAAAAGCTAATATAGATGAAGATTTTTGAGATTTAATATTAATACCAACTCCTATGTATTTTTTAAAAAAAATAAAAAGATGATATAATCAATCAGAAATACTTGTGAAAAATATATCAAATTTAACTAATATAGATTATAATTTTGATATAATAAAAAAAATAAAATCATCTCGTCCACAGTCTCACTTGTCTAAAATAGAAAGATTAGAAAATTTAAAATGAGTATTTACTATTAACAATAAAAAACTAGAGAAATATAAAAATAAAACTTTTATAATAGTTGATGATGTAGTATCTAGTTGAGCTACAATAAATGAAATATCTAAAATTTTAAAAAAATCTTGAATAAAAAAAGTATACTCAATTTGTATAGCATCTGATTAATTTTTATAATTCTAAACCTATTTTTTTAAAAAGAGTTTCTAATTCTTTTTTTGTTAGTTTTTTATATTCTCACTCCTTAAGATTTCAAAGTTTTATATTTTCTATACGGATTCTTTTTAATCTTTTAACAGTGTGTCATGTTTTTTCAACCATACGACGAATTTGTCTATTTCTTCATTCAGAAATAGTTATANAAAATTTACCTGAAGATATTCTTTTTACAATGGCTTTTTTTGTATAACTTCATAATATAAACATTCATTTAGACATTTTATCTAGAGATTCATCATCAATAGGTCAATAAGTTTCAACTAAATATTCTTTTTGATGTTCATACCTTGGATGCATTAAAAAATTTGCAAGTCTTCAATCATTTGTAAGTATTATTATTCAATTAGTTTCTTTATCTAACCTTCAAATAGGAAAAACTCTTTCCTTTATGTCAACTATGTCTAGTATAGTTATATCTTCTTTTGAGTTTGCACAAGTAGTAACTACTCATCTAGGTTTATTTAATTTATAATAAACATATTCTTTTTGCATTTTTAAAGCTTTTTCATTTAGAGTTACTTTGTCTAATTCTGGATTTACTTTTTGTCATATTACAGCTTTTTTAGAGTTAACACTAACA
>Ga0052835_100039_pt1 | contig 13137 bp, 13 predicted proteins | sample Wilsouwater61714_FD_53172 | JGI IMG/M metagenome (GOLD analysis project Ga0052835, IMG submission 53172) | Hot spring water microbial communities from Wilbur Hot Springs, California, USA - Wilbur source water - 6/17/14 | ecosystem: Environmental > Aquatic > Thermal springs > Unclassified ...
TCTAACGCCTACAACATTGCTTATATCTTTTATCTTCATTGCATAGATAAATGATGTTACTATAAAAAATAGTACAATAAATCTTTTCACAAATCTTCCTTCATAGCGTTCTTACTTGTTAAACAGCAAAAAGTGTTCCCATAGTATAATCATTTTTGTGTTACCATTGCGTTAAAAAAGGTTTCTTATGCAAAAGATTTTTTTGACATTTTTTTATAGTGGGCTTAGTTCAAAAGCTCCAGGAACTGTGGGGACGATTGCAGCACTGCCTGTTGGATTAATAGTTTTATATTATTTGGATGTGAGTACACTTTTTTTGCTTACTATTTTTATAACGATTGTGGGTGTTATAGAAATAAATAAATATGAGAAAAAAACAAAAATTCATGATGATAAATCGATTGTGATTGATGAGGTAGCAGGGATGTGGCTTGCGCTTGTTATTGTTGCAAACTCTTTAAATATCTATACGATTTTTTTAAGCTTTTTTCTTTTTCGACTCTTTGATATCTATAAACCCTCTTTTATCGGTCGTATTGATAGGGCTAGAAAAGGCGGACTAAGTGTGATGGGTGATGATTTGGTTGCAGGGATGCTCGCAGGATTTTTGAGTGCTATTATTTGGAACTATGGGTTAGTTTATATCGTATAAAGGAGCGGTTGTGCGAATTATTCTATTACTACTTGTAGTTATTGCTGTTTTTCTTTTGGCTAAGTCCATTTTGATGCTTATTGACAAGCTTGCAAAGAAAAAGTCAGTAACTGATAAAAGGTTATATTATCTTAAAAGATTTATTTTTGGGGTTGCTTTATTTGTAGCAATTATTGGTGTTGCTTTAGTTTTTAGTGTTGATTTAAAAGGTTTATTGCTATTTGCATCATCGGTTTTTGCTGTTGTGGGAGTGGCACTTTTTGCACAGTGGTCGATTTTGAGCAATGCAACAGCAAGTATTTTAATCTTTTTTAGTTTTCCAGCTAGGGTAGGGGATTGTATCAAAATAATTGATGGCGATGACTCCATAGAGGGTGAAATTGTAGAGATTGCACTCTTTAACACGCTGCTAAAAGATTATTATAATAACACTATTATCTATCCAAATAATTTATTGTTGCAAAAGCCAGTACAAAAAATAAAACAACTTACTCAGCCTCAAGATTGTGTAGAGGTTCAAACAGATGAAAAAAAAGAGGTTTAACATAAAGGAAATGNTTTGCTAGATACAAGAAGGTATTTAAGACAAATAATTGATTCAGCCCATAAGATTCATCCATCGCAAGCATTTATCAANTTTATTGTTTCATTTGGTATTGCTTTTTTTATNGCATTTGTTNCTGAGTATGATTAAGTAAAAATGGAGTATATACGCTCTTTATNTTGATTTTTGCCGCTGGGCTTTGGATCACTGAAGCAATCCCTGCATTTGCGGTTGCACTTTTGATAGTAGCTTTGCAAATTATCCNTTTAGGCTTTGAAGATTTTCATTTCAGCCAAGGCGGAGATTGGCAAAAATATCTTCAGCAATGGTCAAATCCTTTAATATTTTTATTTTTAGCGGGATTTATTATGGCGATTGCAGCATCAAAAACAAAATTAGACATTTGGATTGCTAAAAAAGTAATCTTTTATGTCGGCAGAAAACCCCGCAACATCATAAGTGGTTTGATAGGTATTACTTTTTGTCTTTCAATGTTTATCTCAAACACTGCAACTGCAGCTATGATGATGACGATTATTTCACCAATTTTATTGATGATTAATGATAAAAATCCTTTCAAAAAAGCAGCAGTTCTTGCTATCATTATTGGAGCAAATTTAGGTGGAATGTGTACGATTATTGGAACTCCTCCAAATGCAATTGCTGTTGGATTTTTAGGAGAAGATGCACCTTCATTTATTGGCTGGATGGTTCTTGTTACACCTCCTGCACTAATCACTGTTATAGCGTTGCGATATTTGATTTTAAAACTATATCCTTCTACTCAAAGCTATATCAGTTTGAAAAAACTAAGTGATTTGGAAGATGCAACAAAAAAACCGACAAAAAACAATGCAGTAGCTGTAGCTGATTGGAAAAAGAAAGTTGTGATTTTTACTTTTTTGGCAACTCTTTTGCTTTGGCTAAGTGAACCGCTTCATCATATTCCCACGACGGTAGTCTCTTTTTTGCCGATTGTCTTGTTTACGCTTTTTGGAATTATTGGTCCAGATGATATACAAAAGGTGCGTTGGGATGTGATTATTTTAATTATTGGTGGTTTGAGTTTAGGGTATGCAGTTTCTGCAACGGGAGTTGATAACTGGATGGCTTCACTTGTTCCTACTCAAGGGGTTTCTGTAATTGTTGTTATGTTGATTTTTTCATATGCTGTGATGATTATCTCAAACTTTATGTCCAATACCGCTGCGACCAATATCATCTTGCCTATAGCTGTTGTAATTGGCGCTACTTATTCGTCACATGATAGATTTATAACCGCTTTGATTGTGGCACTTAGTGCATCCTTTGCTATGAGTTTGCCCGTTTCTACACCGCCAAATGCAATTGCCTATTCAAGCGGTGTATTGGAGTCAAAAAGCTTTTTAATTTTAGGAGCGGTAGCAGGAGTAATTGGACCGCTAATCGTATTTGGGTGGCTCTATTTTGCGACAATGATGGGGCTTGTTTTTTAAGCGCCTATCTTATCTCTATAAGTTGTAATAGATTGCAAATAAAACCACATCAATACAACCAATTGATGTGGTGATAAATATGGTGTTTGAACTTTTTGTTAAACCTTCGCCGCTTGAGCCATATCCCACATTGGTAAAAAGATACCAAGGGCTAAAAGAAGTACAAGTGCTGCGACAAATGCCAGCATTATTGGTTCAATATAGCTTGACATATTATCAAGAAGGGCTTGAAACTTCATATCATAATAATCAGCTACTTTAGAAATCATTGCATCAACAGTACCACTTGCTTCGCCTGCTTTTATCATTTGCAAAAGCATGTTTTCTACAAGGGTAGTTTCGCTAAATGCTTGAGTAAGGTTTGAGCCTCTACTAACATTGAGTGTAACTGTTTCGAGCTTTTCACGAATAACAGAGTTGCTAATAAGCTCGGTAGAGGTTTCTAAAGCTTCTGTAATTGGCACCCCACTTTTAACCAATTCTCCAAAAACCAAAAAAAATCGGTTCATCGAAGAGTAAAAAATAATATCTTTTATCAAGTATATTTTTAAAAATGTTTTATCCATAGAGTATTTGAATTTTTTGTCGTGCGTATAAAAATATTTTAATAAAAAGAGTGCTACAACAAGTCCAGCAAGAACAAAGATTCCATAGTTGTTAAAAATATGCTCAATCATCAAAAGAATCTGTGTTGCCCAAGGAAGCTCTGCTCCCAACTCTTCAAAGATTGCTTTAAACTTAGGAACAACAACCATAATCAAAATAGTAAACGCAATAACCATTGCACCAAGAGTAATAAGTGGTTGCCTCATAGCTTTTTTGAATTTTGTAATGTTATCTCTAATGTTTTCAAGTATATCACTGAGTTTATGGAGTGATTCAGCTAAATTTCCTGTTTTTTCACCAAGTTTTATCATCGCTAGAGTGATATTTCCAAGTCTATCTCTAAATGGCTCAATGGAGTCACTCATATTGTGTCCAGAATCTATATCATCAGCAATCTTTGATAAAATCTCTTTAAGTCCAGCATCAGTTGTATTTTCCGCTACTTCAGCGACACTATCATGAATTGTTAATCCTGCATTGGTCATTACTGCCATCTGTCTCATCGCAGCAACTTGAGCATCTAAACTTACATTTTTTTTCGTCATCTGTTCCTTAATTGCAGAGAATAACTGCTTTAGTTTATCTTCAAGTGGTGCTTCACCCTCAACGATTCTAAGCACAATGCTTTTTGGATGCATTCGCAAAACTTTCTGTTTTGCTTCAATTTTACTAGTCGCTTTGATTAATTCTTGCAGCTTTTTTCCTCTAGTAAGAATTACAACATCATAATATTTCATCTTCTACTCCTTAAACTCTAGCAACTCTATAAACCTCTTCAATTGTAGTTTTACCACTTGCTGCTTTGATGATACCATCTTCAAACATCGATATAAAACCTTCCGATTTTGCTTGTAATGCAATCTCTTCTTTTGATGCATTCCTTGCAATCATATGTGAAATTTTTTCACTGACAGTTAAAACCTCAGCGATCATCTCTCTGCCAGCGTATCCGCTCATTCCACACTCTTTGCACCCTTTGCCTTTAAAAAAAGAGTAATTTTGAGGCAGATACTCTTTGATATCTTCTAAAAGGTTTTCTGGGATATCGACAGGGGTTTTGCAATGAGGACAAATTTTTCGAACCAATCTTTGTGCTTCAATGCAAACAAGCGCACCACTTACAAGATAGGATTCAATTCCCATATCAAGCATTCTTGTGATTGCGCTGATAGAATCATTAGTGTGCAGTGTTGAAAGTACTAAGTGACCTGTTAGTGCTGCTTCAATAGCGATACGAAGTGTTTCACTATCTCGAATCTCACCAATCATAATTTTGTCGGGGTCTTGTCTTAAAATAGATCTCAATGCAGCAGCAAATGTCAGTCCTGTTTTTGGATTGACTTGAACTTGCTGGATNAGGTTCATTTGATATTCAACTGGATCTTCAACAGTGATAACTTTATCTTTGACATCTCGAATTGCATTCAAGGCACCATATAGTGTNGTGGTTTTACCACTTCCTGTAGGTCCAGTAACAAGTAAAATTCCATAGGGTGCTTTTAGCCCCTTCATAAAACTTTCATAGCAATAGCGGCTCATGCCTGCATCTTCCAATTTTACCAACGCTTTTGTTTTATCCAAAATTCTTAGCACAATCGATTCACCGTGCATTGTAGGCAGTGTTGAGATACGAAAATCGTATGCTTTTTCATTGACCATTGCCGAAAATCTACCATCTTGAGGCTTTCTACGCTCTGCAATATCAAGGTTTGCCATCAATTTCATTCTTGAGCTTAGTGGTGGATAGATATCTTTATCAAAAATGAAACTCTCTACAAGCATTCCATCTCTTCGATCTCTAACGGTACAGTTTTTTTCTCCTGCTTCGATGTGAATATCACTACTACCTTTGGTTATAGAGTTTTTCAAGATAACATCGATGAGTTTCACGATAGCTGTTTGCTCATCACTATTGAGTTCATCATCACCCAAACTTGATAACTCTTTTCGAATATCACTTACTAACTCTTTAACGCTTTCTGTGATTTCTAATTTGTTGAGGTATTCTTGAATCTGTTTATTACTTGCTGCTAAGATTGAAAGCGGTTTTTTTGGAAACATTCTTTGTACCGCTTCTTGTGATCCTATATCNAAGGGATCNGCAAACGCAACAAGCACAGTTAGCTCCTCTTCTGCGACAGGAATGGCNCGCGATTTTTTTAGTTGCGCTAAAGGAGTTCTTGCGGTTAATCTTGTATCAAGTTCTACATTATCTAAATCGATAAATTTAATTCCAGAAATTTTTGAGTATATTTTTTCTAAATTGATGCTTTCATCACCATCTAAATCATCAATTGATAACTCCCCACTTTTGAGCTCTTTAGCAAAAAAATCCCAAATTTTATCATCATCGACAAGTCTTTCCTCAATCAACCCTTTGAGAGTCACTTTTTTGTTTTTATTTATTTGTAGATACTGTGCAATTGAATTTTTGGTAATTAAATTATTTTGTAAAAGTATTGTTAATAACGAATTCATAAAAAAATCCTTAATAATATTGATATGTTTGAATTAATTGATTATCTTTGTGTTTTTCTATGATGAGTATTTTAAATCTTTCTTTATGCTCTACATACATCTTATACTTTAAATCTTTTTCTGTATCGATAAATGTGTAAACTTCACCGTCAAAGGAATACTCTTTATTGACATACATATCAAACACCCGTGAAAGGGTATAATCAGTTGTTGGAAGAACCAATCCTGAGATATCAACATTATCAATTACAGAGTGGTATAAAATCTTTTTTTGAAGAAGTATAGNAGNAAAATAACNTGCATTAGCTCTTGCTTCTTTTGTCTCTCTTAACCCAATAATTGGCACAGCTAACCTATCAATCATATTACTTTTTAAGCAAGCAAAAGAGTAGACTGAAAGAAAGTTTTCATCCTTTTTATGCTTTTCAAAAATCTTTAGAGCTTGATGACATGCAGTCAAATAATTACCCTCTTCATAATCCTTGTAAAACTGAGTTAAATCATAACCAAGTAGCGGTGCAAGAATTGCTAAAGATAAAACTATTTTTTTCATCTATAAAACCCCTTGAATTATTTGCCTAAGTGTATCTTGTGCAGCTTGTGAGCGGTAATGGTTTAAATAATTTTTTAAAACCTTTATTGCATCATTCTTTCTATCAAGCTTATATAAGCTTTTTGCAAAAAACAACCAACCTTCTTCATTGATGGGGTCAAGCTGATTGACTGTAAATGCCCATTTGTAAGAGTTTTCATAATCTTTATTATCATANTAATATTTTGCTAAAAATATAGCATACCTGATATTATTTGTTTCATTAAATCTTTGCTCTATCATTTGTATATCCATCTCATTTTCACTTCGAGTTAAGATATCTAAATTAATAGATTTTAACTTAGAATTGTGTGAGGCAACTTCTAAACTCTCTTGTGTAGCTTGGGCCTTCTTGGAATCGGTTTGATTTTGCTTTTGATTTTTATCTAGCACTAGAGTTTCTTCTTGAATGGAATAATCCTTTTTTTCTTTGGTTGCTTCATTGGAGAGATTGATTTTAGGTTCATATGCTTGCAAAATTACCTTACGATTTTGTGTAGGAATTTGCGGTTGAATTGGTTGCTCATTTTTGGTTGATTCTGCTTGAATATCAGCGTCTATATGTTGCTCAATTTTTTCTATTACTATTGTTTCATTATTTGACTGGGACTCATTCGATGGATAAAATTTTGAAAAATCGATAAATAGAAAGAGTAGTGCAGCAATAAAGATGATAGTAAGAATACTTAGAGGAAATATCCATTTTTTTAATTTGTATCGTAACCATCGTTTTTCTAATTCAACAATTTCATGCATCGATATATCCTAATTTGATTGCTGCCATCTCAATAATCTTTTTTGAAATTTTATTGTAACTAATTTTTGAGGGTTGATTTATATCATAGTAATGATAGATATCAAACATCGTATATAAAAATTTATTGGTTTCTCTGAAATTCCCATTTGTAAATTCATAAATCTTTAAGATATCTTTTTGGCTAAACTGATTTGCAATTTCATGAAAATTTTTATTTATCAATTTTTTTTGGATATATTTTTCTAAATCCTCCAAAGAAGCATTTTTTAAATAAATTGATTCCCAAATTCTGGTTTTAAATTGCTCTTTTGCAACAATATCTTCTGTAGTGGTTTTATGTAAAGCGATGATAAATTTGATAACGCGTGTATCTGAAAGTAGTCGAATCAATTCCATAATCGATTCACTATACATTTGTGCTTCATCAAGGATAAAAAGATACTCTTTATGCCCTTTGAGCTTTTGACAAATTTCACTGATTTTTGAAAAATCATCCGTTTCTAAAACCCCTTTTGTTAAGATTGAAGAGATTTTTCTATTAAATTTTTTTTCATCATTTATGGGAGTTTGAATGAAATGAATATCACGATTCTCTTTTAAATCATGATAAATTTTATTTAGAAGTATCGATTTACCAGTTCCTGGTTCTCCATAAACCAAAATCATTTTTAATGGTTTTTTGATGCTTTCAATCACTTGNTTATAAAAGAGTGATGAGTTATCTAGTCTAATAAAATCAGTAATTTCAATCGAATCAGTGAAGACAAGCTTNNCCTTTTCATATCTGCTTTTACCACTCAACTTTGCTGTATCCTAACTGTTCTAAATTCATCGCCTCACGACCGCTTATGATTTTTGGTGTAATAATAATCACTAGCTCTTCAATTCTTTTAACAATTGTTTCTTTTTTAAAGGCGTACCCTAAAAGAGGAATATCTCCTAAAAGTGGTACCTTAGAAGTTTCAACACCATTATCACTAGTGATTAATCCACCAAGAACTACATGCTCACCATCTTTCACAGTAATGACAGATGAAAGTTGTCTTCTGGTTAAGTCAGGCGGCATCCTTCTATCTTCGTTATTTGCAAAATTTCCCAATGTAGAACTAAGCGAAGGATTGATTTTAAGTGTAATCATTCCATCATTGGAAATTTCAGGTGTGACATCAAGCAAAACACCTGAAAAAACAGAGTTTATCTGCTCCCCATCACTTTGAGTAGTTACTCCGTCACTTGCAGTTGTATTGGATGCGATTGTTTTGTAAAAGTATTCATTCCCAACGCTTATGAGTGCGGGTTGGTTGTTAAGTGTTAAGATTTTTGGATTTGAAATTGATGTAACATCACCCTCTTCTTTTAAAAATTTAATCACTTCATTTATGGTTGCATATCCTCGAACATCAAGTAATCTTGCATTTCTTGGATGTGTTTCTGGTTCATATGTTATTTCATCACCAAGTTTCCCATCTTCTAATTTGTAAGATAAAACATTTCTTTGTCCCATTCCAAGAGCTGCAACTTGAAAGTTTTGCAAAGCATAAATTTGAGACCAATCAATACCTGTAGAGCGAGATTCATCCAATTTTACACTTAAGATATGCACATCAATGAGTACCTGTTTTTTTAATCTATCATGAAGCTTGTTGATATAGTCTCTAACTCTATTGATTTGCTTTCTTGTTCCTGTTACAGTTACAAGACCAGCTTCTTTGTTGATTAAAATATCACTTCTTAACTCTTTACCATCAAGAATAGGGGTGCTTTTATAGCTATCCTCAGGTCTATTGAGGATTGTTTGAATTTCATTGTGCAGCTTACTCCAAAATAAAAACTCATCTACACTATCAATGTTCGTACTACTGCTACTATCATTGTCACCACCACTGCCATCGGTGTTACTTGTTAAGTTGATGTTGGTGCTGCTATTACCTTTTCTGTCGCTTCCGATATAATCAACAAAGAAGGTTTCCGTAAAGAGATAGGAAATCCGAAGAACTCTTCCATCCATTGAGTAGTTAAGATTATTCTCAGTCAAAACGATATCAAGTAGTTCATCGACAGTTACATCTTTTAAATTCAAAAGATATAAAGGTTTTTTCATTGTTTCTTTTGCAAAACTATCTCTTATTACAACTGTATAGCCGCATTCATTAGAGATATGCTCTACAATATCACCAATAGTCACACTCTCATTTGCTGTTACATTGAAAAGTTGGTACTTGCAGTCTGCGTTTAATATTACTGCAAAAGTGAAGGTTAAAATTAATAGAGTCATTATCCTAGTTTTCATTGCTTCTACCTTTTATTATGTTTTCATTTGCTTTATTGAGATATAAGACCTTTGTATAAAAGTTTTGATAGCTAAGTTTTGCAAAGTTTGTTCCAATATCTTCTAACACAAATCCATCGATTGTATCACCTTTTGCAATCCATCGGTTGTTAATTTTTGCGCTTTTGTTAACAATTGCTTCAAGAGTGAAATGTGCTCTTTTGTAACTAGGGGTAGTTGATTGAGCTACAGTTACAACCAGAGTTTCTCCATTTTCGGTTTGAACTCTTTGTTTGATAAAAGGGTCTTTTAGCTGGTTGACTTGAGATTTTTCAACTGTAACTCTTGGTTGGCTGATGATTTCAACAATAGAATCAATTTGTTGCATCAAACTCTCATTTGCAAAAAGAGAGGATGCCAAAATGAAGAAAATTAAAACTTTTTTCATTGACTAAACCCCCATACGGAAATTTTAAAAGTTCCATCAATAGTTTGACTTGATTGNAAATCCATTGCATACACATCAACCAAAAGTTCACTCTGCTCTATACTGGCAAGAAAATTGACCATATTGGTAAAATTTCCTTGAGCTTCAANACCAATTTCTAGCACATGACCAAAATCATGATTTTCAGTAATGAATCTATTTTCTATTGTTTGTATAGAAATTTTATTGTCAATCGCTTTTTGTGTGATAGAATCTAAAAATAAAGACCAGGATTCACGGTTGAATAAAATATCAGAGATATGAATCATTTGAGCATCGATATAGCTTGATCCATCATCAAGCTCTACAATAGCTCTTTTTAACTCATGTATTTCTTTTTCAAGTTTTTTAACTCGAAACATTTTATCTCCGTTGACAGTCAATCGAGCCAGTTCATCCTCCAAAGCGGCAATATCTTGTTGGGTTCTTTCAAGCCTCTCTTTGGATTGGTTGTAAGTTTGCGTTGTAGAGGGAATAGCAATTTCTAGCGCAACATAGCCGATAACTAAGATTGGCACAANCATAATCATATAAGTTTCAGTCGTTTTTTTACTGTTAAAAAAAGNATCTAACTTTTCTAATAATTCAATTATAGTATTCATTTTACATGCACCTCAACTTCTGCAGTATAAAGTTTGCTTTCTTCATCAAAGGATATTTTTTCAACATCAATCTTTTCAACTTGAGGTCTCGTTTGCGTTACATACTTGATAAATTCCGTTATCTTTTTATCTGTATCACTTTTGAGTGTAAGGGTATATATATCATTATTAGAGCTTATCGCGGACACTTTTAGATTGTTTTTGTTTAAATCCTGCGCAAGCATATAAATTGTATCAGATTTTATAACATAGCCACTTTTTTTTGCCGCTATGGTTTCTAAAGAACCCTTTTTTTGCTCAAACCGTTCTTTGGAATTTGCATGCATAGCAACGAGTCTATTTTTTTCATCACTCTTTTGTTTTATTTGTGCATTAATAGTATCAACTTCTTGCTTGAGTTCAAGCTTTTTTTGGTTTTTCATGTCATAAGAAAAGTCATAATATGTTGTTATTGTAAGATGAAATGCAGGAAGTACAACAGCTAAAAGGGACGCAGCAGCAAGAGTTAAGATAAATTGTCCACTTTTTCTCAAATACAATGGTGGCGGTCTAAAGAATGTAGAAAAGTTACACTCATAAGACTCTAAATCACTCGCAATATTTTCAAGAGCTTGCAAACTCATAAGATAATGGAGTTGATCAACATACCATGATTCAGTATTGATATCATAGTTAAAATCAAATTCATTTGGTGTCAATCCTAGATAAGTTTTTGAATACTCTTCAAGCCCCATGATAGAACCTAAAATAGAACCGATATATAGATTGTCGATATTTTTTATATCAAAAGCTCTTTTAAAATAGATATTTACATCATTTAGATGCATAAAAACTTCACCAAAAATTTTCATAAAGTTTTTTTGTTTTTCAGTATCCAATGGTTTTACACCCTCATTTTCTAAGCTACTGTAAAAGTCACTCATATCAACTCGCTCACCAGTGATTGAGCAATATTGCTCATAAATATACTCTAGTGAATATTTAATTGATTTTGAATAGATATATGAACCATCTTGGAAATAAACAACAAATGAATCTTTTTTCGTAAAATAAAAAAAACAGTGTACACCTGAGGGTTGCAAAATTTCTTTTTTGTAAATTTGCCGAAAGAGTAGAGGAGCAGGCGTAATATAATCGATAAATTTCGTTTTATCGACACTATCAGCAAAAAGCTCCTTTATAGTGTCTGGTTCAGTTACAAATACATTAAAGAGTCGAACCTCTTTATCGGCTTGAAAGCCCTCTTCAACATATTCTATTTTATAATCAACACTTTGATCAAGCCCTAACTCTTCATACGCTTTAATCTCTATCGCATCTGCGATATCTATATTGTCAATATGCACACTAAGCTCTATCGTTGCAGTGATAAAATCTTTTGGATAAAGTAAAGATATATAGTAAGATGAATTATCATATGAAAGTGTTTGCACTTTTGATAAGTCACTATTTTGCAACTTATAGCTTTCCCCTGAATAGGGATTAATCGTAACTATTTTTTCGAATTTTTCTTTTTTCATAGCACCTAATCTTCCCAGATAATAAATTTTATTCCATAATATAGCCAACATCGGCAAGCAAATCTTTTTGTTTAGACCAACCCTTTTTAATAACAACTATTAAGTCAAGATAAATTTTTTTTTGACTAAAATTTTCTAATTTTTTTCTAGCTGCACTACCAATTCTTTTGATATTTTCACCTCCTTTTCCAATAACTATCCCTTTTTGTGAACTTTTTTCAACGATGATAGAAGCATAGACGCAATCAATCTCTTCATTTTCATCAATCGTTTCAATCACTACATCACTTTCGTAGGGTAACTCATCACTTAGTTTTTCAAAAATAGCTTCACGGATTAACTCTTTGTAGATATCTCTAATTGTGCTTGTTGTAGTGTAGTTACTGTCATACAAAAAAGGAGATGTAGGCAAGTACTCTTGCACTTTTTGAAGAATTTGATCTTTTCCGATATTTTTATATACTGAAACTGGGATAAGATCTAAAAATCTATCTTGGTATTTGCTAAACTCCTCTATTTTTTTCAAAAGTTTCTCTTGTGAAACTTCATCAATTTTAGTTAGAAGCAAGATATGCTTTTTGTTATAGGTTAAAAATTTTTCATACTCATCCAATCTATCATGCACTGGATGTAAAAAAAGTGCTAAATCACAACCACCCATCGCTTTTAACACTTCCTCCATCATAAATTGGTTAAGAAGTCTTTCTCTTTTGTGGATTCCTGGAGTGTCAACAAAAATTTGCTGGGAATTTTCATACTCAACGATAATATTCATTCTTTTTCGTGTTGCTTGAACCTTTTTTGAAACCATCGCAAGTTTTTCGCCGACTAAATAGTTCAGCAGTGTACTTTTACCTGCATTTGGTCTTCCAACTACCGCGATAAAACCTGCTTTTGTTTCAATATTTTCCATTCTTATCTCTAGAGTATATACCTTGTGATATCTTCATTTTCAATTATTTTTCCAAGTTTTTCCTCAACTAAAGCTTTATCGATAATATATTTTTCACCCCTTCTATCTTCAGCCTCATAACTAATATCTTCAACTATTTTTTCCATCACCGTATGCAACCTTCTTGCTCCAATATCCTCTGTTTTTTCATTTGCCAAAAAAGACATATGAGCGATTGCAGCAAGTGCCTCCTCTTCAAATAC
>Ga0052835_100040_pt1 | contig 12838 bp, 15 predicted proteins | sample Wilsouwater61714_FD_53172 | JGI IMG/M metagenome (GOLD analysis project Ga0052835, IMG submission 53172) | Hot spring water microbial communities from Wilbur Hot Springs, California, USA - Wilbur source water - 6/17/14 | ecosystem: Environmental > Aquatic > Thermal springs > Unclassified ...
TTTTTTAGTATTGCTGCTATCTTCTTTGCTTCAAACACAAACTGAGACTCTTAGCCCTCTTAATCCTCTTCGACTTAGTCTTTCCTATGAACAAAAGCAAAGAGTTTTTCCAGAAATTCAACCTCTTGATACAATGGATTTTTCGTNGTAGGAAGTTTGATTCACTTTTTAGCTCTTAATATCTACAAAAATAGGGCATTTCACCTTTCAGGTTTTGTGATGTTTGCTCTTTTGATTTTTGGAGTAAGTGCAACATTTTTTGTCAAAAGCTCAATACTACATCAAACCCAAAACGCCTTAGCAATGCAACCGGAGTTTATCGTCCAATCGATTAAAGGGGGGCAAACGCAACTTATTGATGAAGAACTAATCTATGAATTTGAAAGTATTTTTGGGGTCAATGGTGCAAGCGGCAGAGTCTATGGCAGATATTTTCATCCTATGGGAGAGTATTATTTCTGGATAGTAGGCGTAGATCCCTTTGATCATATTTTGGTTGGTCAAATCAAGTCCCTTTTTGATGAGATAGACATGAACGCATTTTTGAATAATGGGATGATCATTTCAAGCGGTGTGCAGGAGTTTTTCAAGCAAAACCATTATGAAAAAAGTTATAACTTTTTTTATATGAAAGAGGGTATCAAAAAGTTGATATCATTAATGTGATTGACCCAAAGCATGGCATAACAACAAATGATATTATATATATGCCCATCCATTTAGCAAGAGAGATTTTAGGTATAGAGGAGGGAAAATTTAGTGATATTGTATTAAGAGTAGATAATGATCTTGAGTTTGAAATGGTAGAACATGCCATCTATTCAAAATATAAAAATATTAAACTTATCTCAAAAGAGCGGCTTGAGCGGTTATATCAAAATAGTTATGATTTTCGAAGTGGACTTTTTTTAACTCTCTCGATTTTAGGTTTAGTTGTGTTTGCATTTATGCTTTATTTTAAATACTCTCATACCAAAAGCAGTGCCAAAAAAGAGGTAGGGATTTTGCGAGCGCTTGGATGGAGCATCAAAGAGGTACTTAAACTTAAACTTTTAGAAAGTTTTTTTGTTGCAAGTTTTACCTTTATGGTTGCTTTTATTGCTGCTTTTGTCTATATCTATCTATTTGATGGAGTCTTTTTTAAAGATATATTTTTAGGGTTTGAAAATATTCCAGTGGTGTTTGACTTTACTCCTGTGTTTGAAATTTCACTCTTTGTGAAGCTATATCTACTTTTTGTAACTACCTATTGTGCAGCTGTTTTGGTGCCTGTGTGGCGACTTTGCATCACAAGTGCAAAAGAGGCGATGAAATGATAAGGGTGCAAAACTTAAGCAAGCACTATCAAAGTGCCAATGTGCAAATTACTGTGCTAGAAAATATTAACTTTGAAATTTCAAGCGGGGAGTTTTGTATCCTAAAAGGGATTAGTGGCAGCGGTAAAACAACGCTTCTTTCACTCATAGCAGGTTTTGAAAAACCAAGCGAGGGGGTTGTATATATTGCCAATGAGCCTATCTCAAAGCTTCCAGATTTGCATCAAAGCAAGCTACGAAATGAAAAAATTGGATTTGTCTTTCAATCATTTAACCTTTTTGAAGATATGAGTGTGCACGATAATGTCACCATACCACTTATTCCACGGCGGCTTCAAAGCGACGCTGTAGAGGCAAAAATAAAAAAAGCCCTAGAATTAGCAAATATTGCACATAAAAAGGATGAAATAGTATATAACCTCTCAGGTGGAGAAAAGCAGCGTTGTGCCATCGCTAGAGCGCTAGTGAATTCTCCGCAAATTCTTATTTGTGATGAGCCTACGGCTAACTTGGACAAAGCTAACACCCAAACCTTTATTCAAATGATGCAAAAACTGAAAAATGAGGGAAAAACAATCCTTATTGCAACTCATGATCCCATCTTTGAAACCCTTGATTTTATTGATAGGGTTTTATATATGGATGAGGGGAAAATCATTGAGGCTTAGAGATGGATGTAAAAATTCTATTTGAAACCAATGTCATTATCTATCTTTTTATCCAATCAATTGTTTTACTTGCAACACTTTTTGCGATGTGGGGGAGTTGGAAAATATATAGATTATGGAACTTTGAATCATCAAGTGCGTATCAATATACACTTGAGCATAAATCCTATCTTGTCATGATTGTGATTATATTTTTAAGCATACTCAAAATTGCACTCCTTCCATTTTTTGCTTTTACAATTGATAACCTCTCACACATCATCCCAGGAGCGATGTGTGCAGCGGGAGTGGTGGAAGATTTTGAGTGGAGTAATTTTTTACTTTCGCTTAAACTTGCAGTTATCTTTGTAGCTGGAGCTTGGCTGCTTATCAATGGCTACGATTTAAAAGCAAAAAATTACCCTTATATGAAGTTTAAAAGCGTGCTTTTTTTACTGCTTGGGGTTTTGGTAGTGGCAGAGTTTGGGCTTGAGTTGTACTATTTTAGCTCCTTAAGTACCAAAGAGCCCGTTTTGTGTTGCACTGATATCTTTGGCGTAGCTGGAAGCGACGGAACGATTCCTTTTGGGCTTGATATACAATGGCTTTTGATCTTGTTTTATAGCTGCTTTCTCTTAACCATTTTGAGTGCTTTAAATAAAAGTGCTTTGCTTAGTTTTATAGTAAATATCTTTTTTCTTTTTATTGCATATTATGCGGTGGTGCACTTTTTTGGAACCTATATCTACCAGCAACCAACACATAAATGCCCCTATTGTATGTTGCAAAAAGAATATTACTATGTGGGTTATTTTGTGTGGGGGACTCTTTTTATTGGTGTTTTTAGTGGAATAAGCGCACTATTTATTCGAAGTGCTACAAAAATCAATCCAAACAGATCTTATCTTTTTGCAATGATTTTTAATAGCGCTTTTACGCTGCTTTGTAGCTCTTTTGTGGTATTATATTACATAATCAATGGGGTGTTTTTATGAAAATTTTATTCTTTTTGGGCTTATTTCAAAAGGTAATAGATTCATGAAATCAGTCATCTTAAAACTAGCAACAGTAGCGATGCTTTTAGGTGTTGTTGCCATTGTTGTTGTATCTGTAGCCAAGCAGCAAAATATGGTGGTTGTAATAAGTGGAAATTATGACAAAGTGCCGCTAGAGATTGAGCTTGGCAGATACCAAGATAGCGATTGTGGGATGATAATCGATACTATAGAGTATGCTTCACAAGTAGTTGCACCAGATGGTAAGACTTGGTTTTTTCATGATCATGGTGGGATGGCAAATTGGCTCTTACAAAGAAGTTTTAGTGAAAGTGCTGTGATTTGGGTGATGAGTAGAGATAGCAATCAGTGGATTGATGGGAGAAAAGCGTGGTATTCTCGAACAGATGAAACACCGATGCTTTATGGTTTTGGGGCGTATGAGACAAAGCAAGAGGGATTTATCGATTTTGAAACGATGAAGGCGATGATGCTTCGGGGCGAAACGCTAGCCAATCCAATTATAAAAAGGGAACTTCTTGGAAGCGATTAATCTATTTTCAATTATAACCATAGCCTTTTTAGGTTCATTTGGGCATTGTATCGGGATGTGAGGGGGTATTGTTATAGCGTATTCTAGCACCAAAGTACAAGCAAAATGGAATAAAGTAACCCAAAGTCTTTCACATCTATTGTATTCACTTGGTAGGGTTACAACCTATGCGTTATTTGGTGCATTGTTTGGGTTTTTGGGCGGAGTGGCTACATTTTCAAATACCGCAAATGGCATCCTTTTGATAGTAGCAGGAGTAGCGATGATACTAGCTGGGCTTTCGCTAGCAGGCAAGCTTAAGGTGCTACAAAAAATAGAATACTCCTTTGCAAAAAATGAGTGGTATCAAAAAAATTTTAAGAGATTACTCAAATTAGATTCACTCTTTTCATTTTTTTTGCTTGGGATGCTCAATGGTCTTTTACCATGTGGGTTTGTGTACTTTTTTGCTATCACTGCTGCAAGCACAGCTGATCCGCTGCTTGGTGCTATGGTAATGATAATTTTTGGACTTAGCACCATTCCCGCACTCTTTTCGCTTGGGTTTTTTGTAGGACGATTTAGTCAGAGCAATTTTCGTGGGCTTATGGTGAAGTTTGCGGCATTGGCGGTGCTTTTGTTTGGGCTGTATACTATTTATAGTGGATATGAATATATTGTTGATGAAGAGAAATGGATACTCGATTGTCACGGATAGAATTGCTTTTGCTTGAAGATGATACGCTTTTTGGGGCGAGTTTGTGCGAGTTTTTAGAAGAGGAGGGATATAGTGTTTTTTGGGCAAAAAGCATCAATGAAGCAATAGAACTTACCTTTCAAAAAGAGTTTAGTCTTTATATTTTAGATATCAACCTCCCAGATGGAGATGGTAAGGAATTTTTAAAAAATTTACGCGAAGCAAATGATAAAACAGCGGCACTTTTTTTAACCTCATATAAAGATAAAGAATCACTCAAAGAGGGGTTTTTGTGTGGTGGTGATGATTATTTGACAAAGCCGGTAGATTTGGATGAGTTGCTTTTGCGTATCCAAGCACTACTAAAAAGAAGTGGAAAAATCACTCAAAGTGTTACTTTTAGCAATGGTGTTATCTTTGATATGAAGCAGTGTAGGCTCTTTCACAATGGAAAAGATTTGAAATTTACAGTCAAAGCGATGAAGCTTTTGAAACTATTTATACAAAATAGCGGTGAAGTTCTCTCAAAAGAGATGATTCAAGAGCAAATCTGGGGTGAGGAAGCGTTTAGCGAAGGTTCACTAAGGGTTTATATCAATAAGCTAAAAAAGATTTTGCCGCCTGGTTCGATTGTCAATCTCAAAGGGGTAGGATATAGATTTGAAATTCGATAAGGGGTTTGTNATATTATTAAGTATTGTTGTTGCTGTTNTTTTAATTTGCGTACTCTTTGNAAACTATTTGATTGTCGTAAAATTTGGCTTTAATCAAGAAAACTTTTTTTTGATTACCTCATTTTTGATTTTTTTGGGGGTGCTGCTTTTTTGGTTTTTCTCTTATNGTTTGTTTGAGAGTTTGTTTGAGCAAAAAAAAAGATTGCAAAATGTAGTAAGAAAAACACTCCATGAGCTCAACACCCCCGTTGCAACAATCAATATCAACACTAAAATGCTTCGAAAAAGGATTGATGATGAGAAGATGCTACAAAAGATAGATAGAATCGAAGCTGCGTGTGCCAATTTGCTAAAGATGTATGAACAGATGGAGTATAGTATCAAAAAAGAGGTGCAATATGTTAAAGAGGAGTTTTTTGATTTAGCTGAAGCTGTAAAGGAAAGTATAAAGCATTTTGAAGATATTAAAGGGAGTGTAGAACTTAGAAGCAATGTCAAATCAGTGCTTATTAAAACTGATAAAAATGGCTTTATTCAAGTACTTGATAATCTTATTTCAAATGCGATAAAATACAACAAAAAAGATGGCTTTGTGCAAATTGAGCTTCAAGGAAAAAAACTAATTATCTCTGATAGCGGTATTGGAATTGATCCAAAAAATCTCTTTGTAGTGTTTGATAGTTATTATCAAGCTGATAGCAACAATGAGGGCTTTGGAATGGGTCTAGCGATAGTGAAAGAGTTTTGCGATAAGCACAAAATCAATATCAATATCGACTCAAGTGAAGAGGGGACATCGTTTATTCTTGATTTGAAACATTTGGATTGGAGGAAAGCATAAAATCAATGGAACTAACACTGCACAGTTGAGTGTGAGTTTTGTTGGTGGTATCGAAATAAAAAGGTTTTAATCAAAAAAAAGATGATATCCATTGAAAGGGTTTTGGTCATCATTACTTGTATAGGGAGAGAAAAATGATACAAAGGTACCCTACAAAAAAGATATTTGTTGGCAATGTCGCTGTAGGTGGTGATGCACCAATTTCGGTGCAGTCGATGACTTTTAGTGATACCAAAGATGTCAAAGCTACGGTAGATCAGATTAAGCGTTTACATTTTGTAGGGTGCGATATCGTTCGGGTTGCGGTACCTGATATGGCAAGTGCTAAGGCGCTAGCACAAATCAAAAAAGAGATTTCGATGCCCTTGGTTGCTGATATACATTTTAATCATAAATACGCACTCATTGCGGCAAAGAGTGTCGATTGTATCCGAATAAATCCAGGAAATATTGGAAGCAAAGCACGCATCAAAGAGGTGGTAGATGCTTGCAAAGATGCACAAATTCCAATACGAATTGGAGTTAACGCAGGAAGTTTAGAAAAGCAGTTTGAATCAAAATATGGTGCTAGCAGTGAAGCGATGGTGCAGTCAGCTCTTTATCATATTAAATTTTTGGAAGATTTGGATTTTAAGCAAATCAAGGTTTCACTCAAAGCTAGTGATGTAGCGCGAACGGTAGAAGCCTATCGGCGCTTGCGTCCTTTGGTTGAGTATCCCTTTCATTTGGGGGTAACTGAAGCAGGAACAATCTTTCATGCAACGATAAAATCTGCTATCGGACTTGGAACACTACTACTTGAAGGGATTGGCGATACGATGCGAGTCTCTATCACGGGTGAACTCGAAGAGGAGGTAAGGGTCGCTAAAGCAATCCTTAAAGATAGTGGTATTGTCAAAGAGGGGGTGAATATCATTTCATGCCCTACTTGTGGGCGGCTTGAGGCGGATTTGGTAAGTGCAGTCAAAGAGGTTGAAAAAAGACTTGCTCACATCAAAACTCCTTTGAATGTGTCGGTGATGGGCTGCGTGGTCAACGCTATAGGTGAAGCAAAACATGCCGATGTAGCAATAGCATATGGCAAAGGCAAGGGGTTAGTGATGGTCAAAGGTGAAGTGGTAGCAAGATTAGATGAAAAAAACTTAGTTGATAGGTTTGTGCAAGAGGTGCAAAAGGTTGCAAATGAATGAGTGTTTACATTGGTAGTNGATGAGGTATTGGATTGTTAATAAAAGAAGGAGATTAACANTCATTAATTTTCACAGTCTTTGTTTCTAGGGATTTGTTATGTAGTGGTGTCAAGAGGGAGACTTGAACTCCCGACCTCCGGCTTATGAGACCAGCGCTCTAACCAGCTGAGCTACCTTGACTTTTTAAACGAATGAAATTTTAGCTTAAAAACTTTTAATTGTCAATAANCTTTTTGATTGCNNTTGAGAAAGGNTTGAAATATCCCATCTTTTCATCAAGTTTTATACTGGCTAAGCAATCCAAATACTGTTCTTTGGTTAATTCGCCTCGAAGCATTTGGTATTTTAAAAAGAGCCAATAGGTATTGAGTACATCACTTTGGCAATACTCCTTAATCTTATCAATTCTTCCCTCATAAAAAAGTTTGAGTACTTGATCACCACTTACTTCATACTTGCCAGGAATTTCTATCATCGCGCAGAGTGTATCAAGTTTTAATCCCTTAACTGCACCAAATTGCGAAATACTATCCATCAAATCGGTATGAAAATTTTCACTATAACGGTTGCGGTAGTTTTCCCATTTGCTTTTACCAATTTGGGGGTTGTTGGTATCAAAAAATGCANGCAAACTCAAATCATACTTCATCGCACGAATCAAAAGTAATGGCATATCAAAGTTTNGCCCATTAAAGCTTACAAGTTTTGGATTTTCTTTTTCGATAAATTCAAAAAAATGAGCGATTATATCTTCCTCATTGTCGCTTTCTCTGCCAAAATTACCCANCTTGATAAATCTCCCGTAATCATCTGCAATCACAGCACTAAGAACTATAACTTTGTGATAGGGTAGGGGCAAAAATGTTGTTTTATTTTTTTCTTCATGGAGCTGTTGGGCTTTGAGGCAAGTTTCATACTCACTTAAACTCTTACTTATTTCAAAAGTTTTTTGGATTAACTCATAATCANGTATCGTTTCACAATCAAACACACACAGCATATAAGCCCCTTTTTGCTATAATTGTATCAAAAAGTTAAGGCTGTTATGAAAATCGCAATTGTTAAACTCTCAGCCCTTGGAGATATCATCCAATCAGCATTTGTTGTTCAATTTATCAAAGCAAAACTTCCAAATTGTCAAATCGATTGGATTGTTGAGGAGAGATTTGCTGATATTTTGCAAGGTGTCGAAGGGATTGAAAATATCAAAACTGTTAATATAAAAAATATCAAAAAAAATATTTTTTATTTTTTGAAAGAGCGCAAAAATATTAAATCATTTGGGGATTATGATATAGTTATTGATTTNCAAGGACTTATTAAATCAGCAATTGTTGCGAAGATAGCAGGTAAAAATGTGGTAGGATTTGATAGATTAAGTGCCAGAGAGGGGCTTGCTGCACTTTTGTACAAAAAAAAGTTTTATCTGCCATATGATTTACATACGAGTGACAGGTATCGCAAGCTTGTTTCTATGGCGTTAGGTATTGAAATCACAAAGGAGGAAGTACTAAATAAAACCCCCTACATGCTTGCCAATAAAGAGGTAAATGAATTCAAAAGCAAAGCAAAAAAAGCAATTTTTGTGATTGGCTCAACTTGGGAGAGTAGATGTTACCCCAAGGAAAAATTTGTAGAGTTAGCTAATGCCTTTGAGGGAAATGTATTTATCCCTTTTGGAAATGATAAAGAGTACAACAACGCCAAATTTATCGAGCAAAATTGCAGCAATGTAAAAGTATTGCCAAAACTAAATTTGTATAAACTTCGTAGCGTAATCTCAAAAAGTGATTTGGTAGTAGGAAATGATACGGGACCAACCTATCTAGGATGGGCAAACAATATTCCTACTGTCATAATTTTTGGTCCCACTCCAGCAGTGAGGGTTTATGAAAGTAGAATATGTAAACTTATCAAATCTAGCTCCACTGTTAATCCATATAAACTTAACAAAAAGGATTATTCTATCACTAAGATCCCAGCTCAAAGGGTAATTGAAGCGATGGATGAAGTGATGAAGAATAAAGGATATTGATGCTGTATTATTTTGTTTTATGGTTTCAAAAATTTATATTACTTCTTCCTCCAAAAGCAAGGGTTGCTATTTTTAACTTTGTAACTTTTTGTGTACATCTTCTTTTGGAGAAAAAAAACAAAGTAATCCGTAAAAATTTAGAGATTGTTTATGGTAAGAGTATCGATAAAAAAACAAAAAGAAAGATTCAAAGAGATTGTTATAAATATGCGGGATTAAATATTTTGACGATGCTTGAGGCAGGTAGTTATGACAAAGAGGAGTTTAAAAAAAGGGTTGAGATAAAAAATAGAGATTATATTGATAAGCTTCTAAACCAAAAAAAACCCATCATCATCATAACAGCCCACTATGGAAATATCGAGGTTTTAGGCTACATTGTTGGCACATATATCACCAATGTGGTGCAAGTACAAAGAAAGCTTGACAATCACCCAAAACTTTCAAATCTGATGCAAAAGCAAAGAGAAAGTTATGGCTTAGAGATTATTGAAAGAAGTGGTGCAGTACGCCATCTTTTGCGGGCTTTGAAACAAAACAAAGTGATTTCACTTGTGGTAGATCAGCATGTCAATCCTGATGTCGGAAGCAAAATCAAATTTTTAGGCCAAGATGCCTATCAAACAAACACACCCGCATTTTTAGCACGCAAATTTGATGCCGCTATTTTGCCAGTTTTTATGCGATATAAGGATGATTTTAATTACGAAGTGGAGTTTTTAGAGCCTTTTTATGTCAAAAAAAGTGATGATGAAGCAAAAGATATATTTGAAGCGACACAAAAGCAAGCTGATATTATCAGCCAAAAAATACTTCAAGAGCCAAACCTTTGGTTTTGGTGCCATAAAAGATTCAAATCTGTTGGATATGAGTATGACTAATCCATTTATTTGGGATTACCACTCTGACCAACCCTATCCTATTAAAAATAAAAAATTTAAAAGATTGATGTATAAAAAAGCCTTAGGTGATATTATCAAAACCTTTGCTACAACTTTTGTGCTATCTCCATTCATTGCTTTTAAATACCTAACAACAAAACCTCAAAAAAGGGAGTTTGACACAATTTTTGGCGTGGGTGTTAATCTTGATAAGCTTCCAAAGCAAAGTGTTGAACTGATTAAAGAGCTAGAAGTAAAACATTTGCTGATTCGTTTTCCACTTTGGCAGATGGACAAGATTGAAACATATGTAGAGTTTGTAAAAAGCTTTGATGGGTGTCAAATAACACTTAATATTTTGCAAGATAGAGAACATATCTTAAATTTAGATCAAACCAAAAAAGATGTCGCAAAGATATTTGAGCTTTTTTCTCCCTTTGTGNTAGCGTTTCAAGTTGGCAATGCAATCAACCGCAAAAAGTGGGGATTTGCATCGATAGATGAGTATATGCGTTTTTTTGCTATCTTTGAAAAGCAGCGACAACACTACCCCCACATTGCACTCATTGGCTCCAATGTGATTGATTTTGAGTACCACTATACTGTGCGAACACTTTTTAATGGGTTCTTTCCTCAATTTGATAAGGTGGGGAGTTTGCTCTATGTTGATAGGCGAGGAGCACCCGAAAATACCCAGCTAGGCTTTGATTTTTTCAAAAAAATAAAACTACTCTATGCAATCGTAAGCTTAAGCCGCTCAAAAAATAAGATTATTATTAGCGAACTTAATTGGCCCATCTCAAATACTGCTCCATACGCACCTACAAGCGAATATGAATGTATTGATGAGCAAAGTTATGCAAACTTTTTAGTGCGAAGCTATCTCTTGGCAATCGCTACAGGAATGGTAGAGACAATCTTTTGGCATCAATTGGTTGCAAATGGCTATGGGCTGATTGATGTGCGAGAGGGTGTGAGAAAAAGAGATGCCTTTTATGCGTTTAAATTTATGGTAACAATGCTTCAAAATGCCAAACTTTTAGAGTATCACTTTGATAGAATTTATACAATGAAATTTCAAAAACAAGATAAAATTATTGAAGTTTTTTGGGCAAAAGAGCCAATCAACATTGTCATTGAAGGTAAAATTTATGACCAACTAGGCAATGAAAAGCAGCGAGCAACCATTGGTGAGTCGGTGATTTACAAGGAGTCAACATGATAGAAAGAATCAAAAAAGAATTATCTAAAGTGGTTATTGGTCAAGAAAAGATGATTGATGCTTTGCTTATAGGATTACTTAGCGATGGGCATATCTTGCTTGAAGGAGTGCCAGGACTTGCTAAAACCACTACTGTTAAGGCTCTTTCAAAGGTGCTTAATTTGCAATTTAAACGGGTGCAGTTTACACCAGATCTACTACCCAGTGACATCATCGGTGCAGAGATTTATGATATGAGCAACAACAGCTTCAAAATCAAACAAGGTCCAGTGTTTACAAATTTACTACTAGCTGATGAGATAAATAGGGCCCCTGCCAAGGTGCAATCAGCGCTGCTTGAAGTGATGCAAGAAAAGCAAGTCACCATTGGCGAAAAGAGTTTTAAAATTCCGCCCCCTTTTTTAGTGCTAGCTACTCAAAACCCCATCGAATCTGAAGGTGCATATGAGCTTCCTGAAGCTCAGCTTGATCGTTTTATGCTCAAAATTATCGTGGGTTACAACACCAAGGAGGAGGAGCTTACCATCGCCAAAAAAGTAGCCAATAATGAGTTTGAAAGTATTGAGACGATTGTAGATATTCAAACACTCAATGAAATGAAAGAAAAAGTTAAAGCTGTACATATCGATAAAGAGGTAGAGCAGTATATGGTTGATATTATCTTTGCAACCAGAGATGAAAAGTATAAAGATAATCTTCTCTATGGTGCAAGCCCAAGAGCAACTATAAATCTATTCAAAGCGGTCAAAGCGTTTGCCTTTTTGAAAGGGCTTGATTTTGTCTCACCTATAGAAGTTGCAGCGGTAGCTAAGGATGTGCTTCGCCATCGATTGGTGCTAAGTTATGATGCGATGGCAAGAGATGTCACCGCTGATAGTGTAATTAAAAAAATTCTAACCGAAGTGTCAATTCCTTAAGCTATGGATTACAAAGTCAAAAAGATTAAGCTACAAGCGAAAAAGCAAGTCTTTAGTGGAATGCTTGGCAGTAACTCTTCACTTTTTAAAGGGCAAGGGTTTGACTTTATGGAGCTTCGTGAGTGTCAAGATGGCGATGATGTCAAGCATATCGATTGGATTGTTACAGCCAAAAAGAACAAACCTTTTGTCAAAATTTTTCATGAACAAAGACAACTTAATATCGCTATTTTGCCACTACTAAGCGGTTCATTGCACTTTGGTACTACTAGACTTAAAAGTGAACTGTTAACACATATCTATGCTATTTTAGCTTTTATTGCTCTTAAAAATGGCGAAAAATGCCAAAAGATTTTGCATCATCACCCTCAAAAAATTACAAACCACTATGAGATTGAAGAGGATATCAAATACCTTTTAAATTATGAGTATATAAATAAAGAGGTAGATTTCAAAGATTATGAAAATATCAAGCTTTCAAAATCATTACTCTTTATCTTAGGAGATTTTGTGGGGGATTTTGATTTATCAAAATTAGCCAAAAAACATGATGTTATAGCAATCATCATTCGAGATAGGTTTGAAGAAAATCCAAGTGATTTAGGTTATATCGATGCGATAGATCCAACTACTGGCGGTAAAAGAGAGTTATATTTTTCGAGCGAGTTTTGTAGTGAGTATAAAAAAACTATCTTAGAAAATGACAAAAAACTCTACACCCACTTCAAACGGCATAGAGTTCGCTACCAAAAGATTTACACCGATGAAAACCCTTATAAAAAGCTGTTGATTTTAAATAGGAGTTAATTTTATTTCCCCCTCCGTCATTGCGAGCGTAGTGACCTCTTTGCCGTCATTGCAAGAAGCGTTAGCTCCGTGGCAATCCACAGG
>Ga0052835_100041_pt1 | contig 12810 bp, 16 predicted proteins | sample Wilsouwater61714_FD_53172 | JGI IMG/M metagenome (GOLD analysis project Ga0052835, IMG submission 53172) | Hot spring water microbial communities from Wilbur Hot Springs, California, USA - Wilbur source water - 6/17/14 | ecosystem: Environmental > Aquatic > Thermal springs > Unclassified ...
GATTATATAAAAAATTGAAATACTTGAACCTTAAGATGATCTTTATCAGAAAGATTACTTTGAATACCACTAGATATTTATAGAATTAGATGATGATCTAAGATTAATGAAGATAAAATCAAATCAATTGATTGATGAGTTTTTCAATTAGAAAATATAGATATGACACCAGGTCTTACTTTAAAAAATATTTCAGATCAAGGTATATTATCTATAAATGAAGAAACTTGAAAAATAAAATGTNTTTCATGTTGATTTATAGAAGTTTTNNCATCAAATGATCCANAAAATGAATTATCTTATCCTAAAATAATTGTAAATAGGTGAGGTGAAAAAATATATTATCAATATATAGTGCCTCCGAATGTTTGAGAAGTAAATATTTTAAAAGAGATAAAAAATGAACTATATGACTCTTGAGTTTATTATTCACATATAAGTGATATATATAAATTTCATAAAAATCCTATTTGAATTCCATTTAATCCAGGAGATGTATATATATATAAAGATGATATTAATAAACCTTTAGTAAAAATTTTTAAAGACTGAAGAATAGAAACTGAAAGTTGATATACTCTTAGTTATTCGAATATTAATAACAATGATTATGTAATATTTGATGTAAAGAGTGATGGTATTATTATTTGAAGAATAATGGTAATTCCTGAATGATGATATGTAATGGAATAAATTATTGTAAAAAATAAAAAAGTAAGTATTTTATTATAAAATACTTACTTTTTTATTTAAAATATGAAAGTACATATAATAACTATATTTCCAGAAAGTTTTGATTCTTATTTCTCTAGTAGTATTATTAAAAAAGCTATAAAAAATAATTATTTTAAGCCTATTTTTTATAAATTAAATGATTTTTCAAAACTTCCTACAAAAAGAGTTGATGATAAGGCTTATTGAATGCATGGTCAAGTTATTTCTCCAAAACCATTATCTGATTGTATAGAGAGTATTTTTTTGAATGTTTGAAAAAAAATTCCTGTTATATATCTTTCGCCTTCGGGTGATTTATTGAATCAAGAAAAAGTTGAATTATTTAAAGAAATTTTATGAGAATTTATAATTATTTGCGGACATTATGAGGGTATAGATAAAAGAATTATAGATATATATGTGGATTATGAAATTTCTATATGAGAGTATGTTTTATCCTCTTGAGAATTATCTAGTATGGTTTTTTTAGATGCTATTATTAGAACAATTCCTTGAGTTTTAGGAAATGATCAAAGTTTTTTAGAAGATAGTTTTTCTAAAAAATTAAATAGACAAAAAGAGTATCCTGTATATACTAGACCTAAAGTATTTATGTGATTAGAAGTTCCTTCAGTTTTAACTTCTTGAAATCATAAAGAAATTGATAAATGGAAAAAAAATAATTTAAAATAATTAAAATATGAAAGAAATATTAATTTATATAGAAAATTTTTTTAATAAAATAATTTATTTTGATTATATATGATTTTTAATTAATATTTGAGACTTTATAACTTTAGAATGATTTTTAAAGTTTATTATAGTTTATTTTTTTGTTATATGGATTTCTATTATAATATGGGTTACTCGTGATATAATAAATAGAACAAATAATATATTTTTTCAAATAATATCTATACTTATAGTTTTGTTTTGAACTCCTTTATGAGTGGTTATTTATTTGCTTATAAGACCTAGTAAAACACTTTTTGAAAAATATTATGAAGAAGCATCTCTAGAAGAAGTAATAGATGATGTATGAGAAAATAAAAAAGCATTATTAGATGAAGATTTAAAATGTCATTATTGTTTTTATCCAATTAAAAAAGAATATAAATTTTGTCCTAACTGTAGAAAAAAACTAAAAGAAGAATGTATTTGATGTTGAAGAGAATTAAAACCAGAGTGGAAAATATGTCCATTTTGCTGAAAAGATCAAGAGAATAAAGTAGAAAAAATTTTATCAAAAAAAGAAGATAAAAAATCTAAAAAAATTGATAAACAAAAAAAATAAATTACTAATTTCTTTAACAAAAATTATTTATGAAAATATTAGTATTTGATGTTGAAACAACTTGATTTATTAATAAAAAAGAGCCAGATTTGTCAAAGCAACCACACATAGTTCAGTTTGCTTGAATTATGTGAGAGATAAAAGATAATAAATTTTTTGAAACCAAAAGAATAAATCAATTAATTAAACCACCAATTCCTATACCATTTTCTGCTAGTAAAGTTCATCATATATATGATGTAGATGTTCAGAAATCACCTTCTATAAATGAAAAAATAGACGAATTTCTGGATATGATAAATGGTGTAGATGTTATTGTATGACATAATATAGAATATGATCAAGATATGATAAATCTAGAATTAAAAAGACTTTGAATTGAGTATAAATACAAACCAAAACAAATTTTTTGTACTATGAAGTCAACAGTAGATTTTTGTCAAATTAAATGAAATTGAGAAAGGTTTAAATATCCTAGATTATGAGAGCTTTATAGAAAATTATTTTGAGAGTTTTTTATATGAGCTCATGATGCTATGGTAGATGTAGAAGCTACTTTGAAGGTTTTTTTAGAACTTAAAAATAATTGAATTATTGATGTAAAAAAACCAAAAGAAGAAGTTATGAGCTTATTTTAAAAATTATTTTGATTTAAAATATTGTATATAACTTTGAATACAAATATTTTTTAAATTATAATTTATATTATTTATGCCTAATTATCAAGATTTATTAAATGTAGATGATTTTTGAGAAAAAAAAGAAAACTTTGATCCAGATAGATGAGGGGTAGTTTTTTATTGTAAAGATTGTGAAGATATTGTTGAAGTTGATAGAGTTGATCCAGAAAGATATATATTTAAATGTAGGATATGTTGAGGGAATAATATAGCTATTTGAACTGAAAAATGAATAATTTATAATTATAAAATAAAAAAATAATTTGACTTTATATACTATGTATATATACTTTTTATATCTTATAAGTTAATAAATTAAAATATGGATAAAAATGAAGCACTAAATAATGCCCTTAGCATGATAGAAAAACAATTTTGAAAATGATCTATTATGAGATTATGAGATAATGAATGATTTACTAATATTGAAACTATTCCATCAGGTTCTTTAACATTAGATATTGCATTGGGTTGATGATATGCTAAATGAAGAATAATTGAAATTTATTGACCTGAATCTTCTTGAAAAACTACACTTACACTTCATGCTATAGCAGAAGTNCAAAANGCTTGATGAACAGCAGCTTTTATAGATGCTGAACATGCACTAGATCCTAAGTATGCAGAAAAAATATGAGTAGATATTAAGAATTTAATAGTATCTCAACCTGATTATGGAGAACAAGCTTTAGAGATAGTCGAGACTTTGGTTAGATCTTGATGAGTTGATTTAATAGTAGTTGATAGTGTTGCTGCTTTAACTCCTAGGGCTGAAATAGAATGAGAAATGTGAGATAGTCATATGTGATTACAAGCAAGACTTATGAGTCAAGCTTTGAGAAAAATAACTTGACCTATATCAAAAACAAAAGCTACAGTAATTTTTATTAATCAAATAAGAATGAAAATTTGAGTAATGTTTTGAAGTCCTGAAACTACTACATGATGAAATGCTTTGAANTTTTATGCTAGTCAAAGAATAGATGTAAGAAGAAAAGATAAAATTGAAGTTTGAACAGGTGTAGATAAGGAAGCTATGTGAAATAGAACAAAAGTTAAAGTTGTTAAAAATAAAGTAGCTCCTCCTTTCAAAGAGGCTGAGTTTGATGTAATGTATAATATCTGAATATCAAAACCTTGAGAAATAGTAGATGTTTGAAGTCAATTATGAATTATAAAAAAAGCTTGATCTTTTTATTCTTATTGAGATATTAAATTGTGACAATGAAGAGAAAATGTAAAAAATTTTTTAATAGAAAATCCTGATATACAAAAGGAAATAGAAGAAGTTATAAAAAATAGTATTTAAAAATATAAAAAGCTATTTCTTTATAGAAATAGCTTTTTATATTTAAAGTTATATATTTGTATTTTTTCTTTCAATAGTTGACCCCTTTATAAGACCTTAATTACAAAGTTATGATTTTTATTTTGCTTAGTATTAAAGTCAATTATATAATAATTGTCTTTTGTTATTACAATACCTAAGTCAATATCAACCATATAGAGATATGAACTTTTTTTATTAATAATTAAGGATTACAATTTCATCTAATTAACATATAATCTTCAGGGGAGTTATCTCAAGTTGGTTTAACTCCTGAAATAGCAGTATTACATGTTTCAGATGTTATAGTAACTGTTTCACCGGCAGCTCACAATGATGAATCTGTTGGAGCAGTTCATACCATTCAAGTTCCTAATTCTAATCTATTAGGATCAGTGGTTTTTGAATTTGCTCTAGATTTAATATTTCACATATTTTCAAATGCTGTAGATACTACAAATTGTTGATGTTTAATTCCATTAGCATCATTTCATACAGAATATAGGTAATCACAAGGACTTCAAAGAGCACATGATTCAGTATTTTTAGGATCAATAGGAAGAGTTTCTAAATATATACTTATTTCTCAAAAAGCTACATCTTTACTATCTGTAACAGGTGTATTATTATTAGCCATTGGATATCTTCAGTGTTCTTGATACATTTGCTCTAAAGCTCATCTCAATGCATTTACATCAGTAATTCTAGTTGAGTCTCTAGCTCTTTGTATTTGTGATGTATAAGTTGCAGTTGCTCATGTAGCAAGTATACCTATTATGGTAATTACTACCAGTAGTTCTATAAGAGTAAAACCACTTTTTTTATTTTGTAATTTTTTCATAAAAAATTAATTAAAATATAATATAAGTATAATAAGTCTATCATATAATTTTTTTTTGTCAAAAAAAAATAGAATTTTATAATTATTTCTTTTTATGAAATTTACAATAATTTTTATAAAAACAATTATCACAATCTGGATTTCTTGCTTTACAATGGTATCTTCAAAATAAAACTAAAGTATTATGCATACCATATATTATATCTTTTGAAAAAATTTTTTCTATTTTTTTATCTGTTTCATTAGGTGTTTTTGTATTTACAAATCATACTCTATTTAGAACTCTATGAACATGAGTATCAACAGCTAAAAAAGGTTCATCATATACAACTGATAAAAATACTTTAGCTGTTTTGACTCATACTCAAGGAAGAGTTGTTAATTGTTCAACTGTTTTATATTCTTCTAAACTTTTTTTACTTAAAATAACACAAGTTTTGTAAATATTTTTTGCCTTATTTTTATAAAATGATATTGAATTTATATATTTTTCTATATTATTTACTCATAATAAAACTCAATCTTGAGGTTTATTTAATACTTTAAAAAAAATAGAATTTACTTTATTAACTTGAATATCAGTAGTTTGAGCAGACATGATTATTGCTATTAATAATTGGAAATTATTTTTATATTCAAGCTCTGTTTTAGCATTTGGAAATAATTCAGTTAATTTATTTTTAAAAAAAATAATTNTTTCTTTTTTGTTCATTTTTTANTTTTTATTATTAAATTTATTTTTATGTATGATAAAGATTTTTTTATAGAAACTCCTGTTTGAAACAATGCATTATCTTTTGATAAAAGAAAAAACAAAAAATTATATGTTCCAAAACTTATAAAATCCAGAATTGATTCAATAATAGAATTATGAGATAATGTAGTTTTTGAAGATTTTGACTTTGATTGAAAATTGGTAAGTGCTACCTGACTTAAAAATATGCATCTTTTTGAATATAAAAATAAAAATATGTATCTTTTTGATAATCATAATCATGCATTTTATTTTTGGTATAAGGAATTATTTGAATGAAAAATTAAAAATAATGCTTTATTAATACATATTGACAAACACTCTGACCTAAGAGAACCTCTTGTAATTCCAAGTAAACCTTTTAATAATCTAGAAGAAGTATTTTATTATACAAATTTTGAATTAAATGTATGAAACTATATCATACCTGCTAAAAAATTAGGTCTTATTAAAAAAGATATACAAATAAGAAGTAAACAAAATATAGATGACTTTTTTTTAGAAAAAGATTCTCTTTTTAAAAAATTTAATAACAATATAATATTAAATATAGATCTAGATTTTTTTGAACCAGAACTAGATTATATAGATTATAATTACAAAAAAGAACTAATAAATGAATGTGTTAAATATGCAAATACTATAACTGTAGCAACAAGTCCTTTTTTCATAGATCAAAAAAGAGCTTTAAGAGTTTTTAAGGATCTATTTTAGAATGTTTAACACAATCTTACCTAAACCTTTTCTAAATCTATTTCTTGTATTTTTATAAATACTTGTTCTAGTATAAACTCTGTATAACTAAGAGCTTTAGAGTTGTTTATAATAATATTTTGTTCTTCAAAAAAGAATATAAACACTTCTTTAGTAAAAAGAACAATATAGTTATAAATTTCTTTTTTATTTTTAATTTTTTTTAGTTTTTCTAGTTGAAGAGAGGAATACTCTATAATAACTATATCAATAATATCTTCTATCCAATAATTTATTCTGTTTTTTAATTCTAAATCTAGTTTTTCATCATCAAAACTTATTTTATCAAAAGTTTTTATATAATTAAAACTAATTAATTCTTTTTTGGATATTTCTCTAATTTTATTACTTATATTTATGTTTATTAGTGATAATATTCATATAAGTATATTTGAGTTAAATCAATTATTTAATGCATCAAATAAAAAAGGAAGTAGTANATCATATTTTTCATCTCTTATAATTTCAACTAAAAAAGAAGCTAGAATATTATCATATTTTTTTGCTTTTTGTTCATCTTTTTTGACTCTTTTTATTCAAGCAGCTCATTTTTTAATTCACTCTTTTATCTTTTCAGAAACCTCAGCAGAATTTCAACTTGATTCAGGACTCTCTGAAGGTGTAAAGTCATCTAATCACATAACATAACTAATTAATAATTATTAATATTTTATTTTTATTACTCTATATATATTATTTAAATCTTTAAAATATTCAAACTTTAGTCATTTTTTAGATAAAAAATATTTTGAATAATCATATTGATCAAATCATACTTCTATAAACATACATGCATTTTTATTCTCACTAAATACTTTATTTATAAGTTTTTCATATAATTCAAATCAAGTTTTTTCTCATCCATATAAAGCTATTTTAGGTTCATATAAGTATACTTCTTTATCCATATTTTGTATATCATATGACTTTATATAAGGCAGATTTGCTATTATTATTAGATTTTTAATTTCTCTAAAATCTAAATTTTCAAAACTTGAATTTATAGTTTTAATTTTATTTTTTAAATTAAATTTATCTATATTTTTTATAGCTACTTCTAAAGCTTTATTTGATATATCTACAAGTGTAGTATTTTTTATATTTTGATTTTTATCTTCTAAGTTTAGTGTAATTCAAAGTATTCAGCTTCAAGTTCATATATCAAATAAATTTACATTTTTTAGTTTATTTATATATTTTTTAGTTTCATTTACAATTATTTCACTATCACTTCTTGGAATCAAAACATTGTTGTTTACAAAAAATTTTCTATTATAAAAGTAAGCACTTCATAATATATATTCTATTGGGTATTTTTTTTCTAATAAATCTATTTCTTTTTTAATACTATTAAATATATCTTCTTCTATATATTCAAGAAAAAATAACTCTTTATTTGATATTAAGAGTTTATTTTTAATTAATAATGATATATATTTTGGATGAATTCATTTTTTTGCTCATAGCAAAATTAGTTCTTTTTTAGTTTTCAAAAGTTTTTTTATTAAAAATAATACTAGCTAAAACTAAAGTAATAACTAAATAAAAAATTGAATAAAATGAGTTAAACATAATATAGTTAAAATTAAAATTAACCATACTTCAAATGTAATCCTTTGTATTTAATGCTTCAAAAGGAGGAATTATTATTTGAATTATCTTAGATATAAATATAACTACTTCATTTCATATTTTATTTACATGATCAAGTATTAAACTATACATATGTCATATAAAGTATATAAATATAGATATTATAATAGTTAGTATAGTAGAAATAAAGGTAGATAAAAATATAACTAATCATATTAAAATAATTAGTTTTAATAAGATGAAAAACAGACTAATAAGTATTAATGATGTTATTTCAATACTATTGAAAAATAATATTGAAATATATATTAGTGATTGAACTAGAACCATAACAAAAACAACTAAACTAAATCATAAAAATTTTCATAATATAAACTCATATCTTTTTATTGGTTTTGATAATATTAAAAATATTGTTTTTCAATCTATTTCTTTAAATAATAATTGGCTTCATATAAAAATTACACCTACAAGACCAAATATTTCAATCATAGCTATTCAAAAGTCAACTATTATTTTTTCATCATCTCAAATTGATAGTTTTCATAAAAAAATTGAAAAAAATATAAATACTATTCAAAAAGCAATTATTAAGTATAGAAATTTATTTCTAACTATTTCTTTAAAAGTATTTATGACTATATTTAACATAATTATAAAATTAATGATTAATAAAATTATATTCTAAAAAATCTTTATTTCAATTAACAAAATCAAATATATCTATTTCTTTTTTTCATTCAAGTTTTACNTTNTTTAAAATAATTATTCATCAATTACAAAGTATAGATATGTGTTTTTTTCAATTTTTCTTAAATTCTACCACATCTCATAAAGAAAAATTTTTATCAAAATAACATAAATCGTTTTCTTCGTAGAATATATCACTAAATTCTATTTTTTTTCAATTATAAAAACTATAAATTCAAGGCCAAGGGAAATAAGCTCTGTATTTATTGTAAATTTCAATTACACTTTCTGATTTAAAATTTATTTCTCAATCAGTTTTNNTNATTTTTTTACAATAAGAAGCTTTTTTTTCATCTTGAGGAATAGGTTTTAAATTAAAATCTATAATATCTTTTAAAACTTTTACTAAAAAATCTCATCATATATTTTCAAATTTCATAAATATATCAGGTGTTTTATCTAGAATATCTATATCAACCTCTTTTATAGCAAAAATTCATCACTCATCCATTCAAGCTGTCATTTGCATAATTGTAATTCATGTTTTTTTATCTCAATTTTTTATACTTTCTTGAATGGGTGAAGCTCATCTGTAAAGAGGCAGTATGCTTCAGTGTATATTTATAGAATAATATTTTGGTATATTTAAAATACTTTCAGGTATTATTTTTCCATAAGCAACAACTATTATAAAATCAAGATTTAATGATCTTAATTTTTCTTCTAATTCCAGATTATTTTTTAAATTTAATGGTTGTAGTACTTCAATATTATTTTCTATTGCTAATTTTTTTACAGGTGTTTGAGTTATAACTTTTTTTCTTCACACAGGTTTATCAGGTTGACTTATAGCTATTTTTACATCAATATCTTTTTTTAAAATAAGATNTTGTAAAATATTTTTAGAAAAATCACCTGTTCAAAAAAATGCTATTTTCATTTATTTTTTGTTATTAATAATTTTTAAAAATTCTTCTAAAACTTCTTCTTCTTTTTTTGTTGCATCTATTATAAAATCACATAAATCTCTAGCTTTTTTTTCTTCTATAATAGAAGACTTAATCCTTCTTTGTAATTCNTCATCACTCATAAATGCTCATCTTTTTTTAATTCTTTGAATTAATACATCAGTAGGTATACTAAGAAATATAGTTGTATATTTTCATTCTAATATAGATTTACTTTTTAGTTTTTCTAATCAATTTATATCTAATTCTTTTAAAACATTTTTTCAAAGGTTTATTCAATTATCTATTACATCTTCAAATCTTGTACCATAATAATCTTCTCAGTGAACAATAGCATATTCTAGAAAATATCACTTTTTTATCCATGACAAAAAATCATCTTTAGATATAAAATTTGCATCAACTCAGTTTAATTCTCATTCTCTTATAGGTCTTGTTTTGTATGAAAGAGGAATATGAAAATTTAGATTAAGATTTTTAATATTTTTTATCAAAGTTCATTTACCTGAACCAGATACTCACATTATAAAGTATATATGTCCCATAAAAGTTAAGGTTAGGAGTTAGACTTTTTATGACAAATATTGTTATATAGTTATTTTTAGATATCTCTACAAAATTCAAAATTGGTTTATTTTTTTAACATTTCGTTTCGCTAATAAAATCTAAAAATATTACAAAACTAGCTTTTATAAGCTCAAAAAGTTGTAATATTTTTGATTTTATATTAGCTTACTACATTAAAAATCAAATATTTTTCATTTTTTGTATATATATCTAAATACTATAATCAAATAGCTTCTTTTATATCTTCATATTTTCTGTCTACTATATCATTTGCTTTTTTGTTTCATTGTTCAAGTTTTTCAAATAGAATACTTGGATTTTTTTTGTATTTTAAGTATCTTTCTCTAGGAGCTTTAAAATATTCTAAAAACAACTCTAATAACTCAAGTTTAGCATGTCAGTATCAATATCATCAAGCCTTATATTTTTGCTTTATTTCTTCTTGTTTTTTTTCATCACTAAATAACTTTATCAAAGAAAATACTAAACAATTTTCATAATCTTTTGGTTTATCTAGAGGAGTATCATCTGTTTTTATTTTCATAATAGCTTCTTTAATTTTTTTCTCACTTTCAAATATTGGAATAGTATTTTTATAGCTTTTACTCATTTTTCTACCATCAGTTCATATAATAGTTTGAAGATTTTTTTCTATATGATATTCAGGTAATTTAAAAATTTCTTTTTTATAAGTTTTATTAAAGTATCAAGCAATATCACGAGCAAATTCTATATGTTGGATTTGATCTTTTCAGATAGGAACTATGTCAGTATCATAACTTATTATATCACTAGTCATTAGTATAGGATAATTAAATGTAGCCATATTTATCTCACTATTTTTTTGATTTGCATCTTTAAATGCATGAGATCTAAGCATTAAGCTATAAGGAGTTACACTTGATAGTATCCATGTAATATCATTTATTCTTTTAATACTTGATTGTCTAAATATCGTAATATTAGTATCTTCTCAAAGTAAAGCAAAATATTCACACATTATATTAAATATATTTTCTTTTAGAGTATCTTTATCATGAACACTTGTAAGAGAGTGATAATCAGCAATAAATAAGTATGTATTTCAAGTTTTAGATAAATCTATAAGTGGTTTTACAGCTCAAAAATAGTTTCAAATATGCATTCATGATCAGGTAGGTTTAATTCATGTTAGTATTTTTTTCATTTTTTCTTTTATTTTATATTATAAACTTTCAACAACTCAACTTACTTTGTTTATTCTTAAAGTTTTTGAAATTCAAGGTAAATTTAAATTTTCAACTTTTAATTGTAAAATAGATGCTTTTTTATCTCAACATGATATAGCTATTTTATTTCCAATAAAATCTATTCTAGCTTTATTTGTATTTGATATAATAGATTGATTTTCAATATTAAAACATTCTATTTCTAGTTTTTCATTTTTATTTAATTCTATAGTATTTCAAGTATTTGTGTTATTATATCATATACTTATAATTCAGGTTCATGCTGATGTTGTAGTATCTAGGTTTATATCTACATAAATATTTTCAGCTTTTGTTAATACTCATCAACTTAAAAAAGATTGTCCTAATAAAGAATTATTTCTAGCACTTTCTATACTTGTTTTTATTTCATTTGCTAAAATTTGCAATTTTTTTGAATGAACTTGGCTGTTTAAATTAATATTTGATAATCAAATTATTATAAGTCATATAATAGTTATAACAACCAAAAGTTCTATCAATGTAAATCAATTTTTATTAAATTGTAAATACATATATTATTTTGTCAATAATAAAATATTTGTTATATTTTTTTTTATATGTTATATTTTATTTGTAAGTATGAAAATTAAATTAATTACTTATATTTTAAACAATTAATTACTTATATTTTAAACATTTACTTTATTTTACAAGTTTATTTTTATTTATTAATTTATATTATTATGTATAATATTAAAAAACTTTTTTTAACAATAGTACTTTTACTTTTTAGTGTTAATTTTACTCTAGCTAACGAGGACAGATTTTCTATAAGTGAAGTTAGTGTTATTAGTGAAGATACTTTGATAGTATATTTTACTAAAAACTTAGATAGAGAAACAGCTGAATTTAGTGAATTTATGTTGTTAGATGATGAAACTAAATCTGAAATTAGAATTAAAGATGTAGCTTTAGAAGATTTAAATTCATTAAGATTAACTACAGAAAAAGATTTATATAATTGAACTTTTTCTCTTACTGCTATTTTTGTTAATAGTGAAGATTTTGATTTAATAGAAGATTCTTTAGATTGAACTATTTTATTTGAAGTTAATACTAATAATTTTAATACTAATCAATGAGTTGAGTATGAAGAAGAATTTGTATCTGAAGAAGAAGTTTTATTTGAAGATTGAGTTGTAGATGAAGAATCTTTAGTTGAAGAAGAGTTTGTTTTTGAAGAAGAAGTTNTAGTTTGAGAATGAGTTGTATCTGAAGAATGGGATGATTTAAGATCAGCAGATGAAGTTGCAATGGATATGGATACTTTAGCTGAAGCTTGAACTAAAGAAGTTTTAATTTTATTCTTAGCTTTAATTCTATGATTATTATTTGCTTATTTTAGAAGAAGAGCTTAATTATTGAAATTTACTAAAAAA
>Ga0052835_100042_pt1 | contig 12657 bp, 16 predicted proteins | sample Wilsouwater61714_FD_53172 | JGI IMG/M metagenome (GOLD analysis project Ga0052835, IMG submission 53172) | Hot spring water microbial communities from Wilbur Hot Springs, California, USA - Wilbur source water - 6/17/14 | ecosystem: Environmental > Aquatic > Thermal springs > Unclassified ...
TTACTGCAACATCGGTGTAGGCAAAAAAATTATCTACCCTTTTTTTAATTTGTCAAGCCTTTCATCAAGAGTTGAAAGAATATACTCTAAAAAGTTAATGGTCAAATCAAGTTTAGCCTCTATATTTTTGTTGTTTGGAGATTGCAACCCTTCAAAAAGCACTAGTATTCTTTCTCTCATATTTTCTAAATACTTTATCTCTTCCGCATTATGTTTAGAAACGGTTTGAATCTCCTCCTTTTGAGGTTTATTGATGGGTGACTGGGGTTGTGTGTCTTCTTGTCGAGGTTGTTTTTTTCGCACAAATGGAGGAAGATTATGGCTATCACTTTCATCGGTGTATTGCTTTATCCCCTCTTCTTTGTGATTTCGAGGCTGCTGTTGAACGCTTGAAAGCTCCCGTTTGCTATCTTTTTCAATCTCATTAAGTGTTGAGAGTATTACATCTTTTAGTTCCAAATTAACCACCTTTCAAACTCTAAAAACTCTACTTCATCTTCCATATTGATAAAAAAATTTTTCATCTGCTCATTTACTCCACTAAATTTTTTGCGGATACCACAAAGCCTTTTTATTGCAACTCTTGCTTCTTTGTTCTTTGGGTCTGCTTTGAGAATATCTTTATAAATCTTCAAAGCTTCCTCTCGAAGCCCTTGAAGTTCATAAATAGAAGCTAAAGTGAGCGTACTCATTGTTTACTTTGAAGCAAAATCTGCAATAATAGAGCCAATTTCGCTTGTTGAGCAAACTTCAGATGCTCCAAATTCACTCAAATCTTGCGTTCTATAGCCTTTTTCGAGTGCTTTTTTAATTGCATCATCAATTCTATCAGCCGCACCTTGTTCATTGAGTGCATAGCGAAGCATCATCGACGCACTAGAGATTGTTGCAATTGGATTTGCAATACCTTGACCCGCAATATCAGGAGCTGACCCATGAATTGGCTCATAAAGTCCGACTCTATCTCCCAGCGAAGCTGAAGGCAAAAGTCCAATTGAACCACTAAGCATACTTGCCTCATCACTTAAGATATCGCCAAATATATTTCCTGTTACAATCACATCAAACTGTTTTGGATAGCGCAAAAGCTGCATTGCAGCATTGTCAACATACATATGTGTTAGCTCCACTTCAGGATAATCTTTGGCTACTTCGGAAACTGTATCTCTCCATAATTGGCTTACTTCAAGCACATTGGCCTTGTCAACTGAACAGACCTTTTTGTTTCGTCTCATCGCAACATCAAAAGCAACTTTAGCAATTCTTTTGATTTCATCGACGCTATATACCATTGTGTTGAAAGCTTTGTTGCTATCGCTTCCACGAGGTTCACCAAAGTAGATTCCACCCGTTAATTCTCGCACCACCATCAAATCAACGCCTTGTATGATTTCAGGTTTTAAGCTACTTGCATTAACTAGTTCATCATAAACCACAGCAGGGCGCAAGTTGGCATATGTTCCCATCGCTTTGCGAAGCCCTAAAAGTCCCGTTTCAGGTCTTTTCTCTCTTGGTAATTCATCCCACTTTGGACCACCAATTGCGCCAAAAAGCACGGCATCACACGACTTGACACCATTAATTGTACTTTCAGGAAGCGGAACACCTGTTTCATCTATTGCTGCACCACCTAAGAGATATTCTTTGTAGTTAAAACTTATATCTTCAGCCACGGCAACTGCATCTAAGACTTTAATTGCTTCATCAACGATTTCAGGACCAATCCCGTCACCTTTGATAACAGCTATTTCATATTTTCTACTCATTGATAACCTTTTTGGCATAGTTTATAAGACCGCCTGCTTCGACGAGTTCTTGCATGAATTCAGGAATTGGGGTGAAGCTGTAGTGTTCATTTTTGGTTTTATTAATAACTACTCCCCTTTCCATATCAACTTCTAGATAATCACCCTCATCGATTCTATCAACCTCTTGGACTTCAAAGATTGGCAAGCCCATATTGAAAGCGTTTCGATAAAAAATTCTAGCAAATGTTTTAGCAATCACTGCTGAAACTCCCGCAGCTTTGAGTGCTATGGGTGCGTGTTCACGGCTGCTTCCGCAACCAAAGTTTTCATTTGCGACGATGATGTCGCCAGGAGTCATCTTTTTGACAAATTCCGGGTCAGCATCCTCCATCACATATTTTGCCAACTCTTTAGGGTCAGAGTTGTTCAAATACCTTGCAGCAATGATAAGGTCGGTGTCGATATTGTCACCAAATTTCCATACTTTTCCTGATATCATAATCTCTCCACCAAGTTAAATTGATAAAGATTATAGCTAAAATTGGCTTAAAGAGTTTTCTGTTAGAGGAGGGTGTAATTTATTATGATAGCCATAGAAGTCTACTCTGTGTTAAAAACCCTATCTGGCTTTTAACATTCCACCAATTGGCTGGTAGACTTCATAAGTGTGATTAGAAGCTATATCTTAAATTGGCATAGCCATATCTTCCTGGTTCATTGAGCAAAAATCTATTTCCTGAAGTTATGTCTCCTACTAAATTTACATCGTTGTATGTGTTTGTTGCTAAATATCATTGATAATAGTGTGAGAGCCAAGTATCAAATCCATAAATTTTTGCAAAATGTAGTCGTTATCCTCATAAGCTCCTCTATGTTTGATGCTCGTATCATCATATCGCATCCTACTTTGGAAGGATTAATTGATTAAATTGGTGTTTAGCTGTCGCAAAAATAGCCCGATTGATTGTATTGGTATCATTAATACTCTTGCGTCCATTGATTGGGCTAGCTTTATTTGAAGCATTATATTTTCCATCCCAGTTTCTTTTGCCTGTACCAAGACCAACATGAAGCAGTGTTTCATCAATGGTAAAACTATTTTTTAGTTTTGCGCCATAAGTTTTTGTTTTTAGGTGGTTGGTAACGATACCAGGAGCGTTAGGAGAAAGATTATTTGATTTATTTCTATATCGTGTAGACATTGGATAATCAACATCAGATTGAAAAAGCTCAACATCAAGCCTATCTAAAAAAGCACCAAGGGTAACGATAATGTTTTGTCTATGGCTATAAAGTAAGGATTGTGTCTTCTACTGTAATTTTTTTAAATCGCTACTGCCTGCTAGCAGCATAGAAGCTGTTATGAGTGAAAATGTTACCGCTCTTTTCATCGCTTTTTTCCTCTCTACTAAAGTTTTGAGTAAAAGCTCAATTCTTTAAGCTACCCTTTGCCACTTGGATGACTTTGGAAATTTAAGTTTGCGAAGGTATTGTAGCGATAATCTATTAAGCATTTGTTAATTGTTAAGGGGAGCTATCTAATACTGCTACTTTTATTAACTAGAATGCTGAACCTTTAGCATGCTGTCTTATTGCACCATCATAGTGAAGCATTCTCTTTTTGCCTCTTGCTTTATTTTTAGCTACTTCAATTGAAGTCATTGTTTGGTAGTAAATTTAGATACTCGCATGCCACTTTTGTTTCTAATTATTTTGTGTTACTTTGTAGCGTTTGCATATACTCTCGAAATCTTTTTGCACCATCTTTGCTTGATTCGACCTTATCATCGATACCATAAAAACTAAATCTAATTTTGCTTTGCTCAATTGTTTGCATCTTTTTAATTTTTTCAAGGTTGATAATATAGGAGCGGTGCACTTTGAAAAATTTGTTACTTAGTAAATTTTGCATTTGTGAAATTTTTTTGTTGTAGTAGGAAAATCCATGACTTGATCTTATAATCACTTCAGTAAGGTCTGCTTTGATGTAATAAATATCATCTTCATCAATAAGGTAATACTCATTGCCATTTTTGCTCATAAATTTTTTTCTTTTTTGCTTTTTATAGCTAAGTGCTCTTGTAATATTATGCTTTAAATCCTCTTTGCTATAGGGTTTTGTGATATATCCAATAGCTCCTAATTCATAGGCTTTGAGTGCATACTCTTCAAAAGCAGTTTGAAAAACAATAAAACAATCACCTTGAGTGTAGCGAATCTTTTGGGCTAGTTCGATACCGCTAATATGAGGCATATTGATATCTAAAATCGCCATATCAAATATTGTTTTTTTAATTTCATTGAGTGCATCTACTGCACTGCTTACGCTAACAAACTCATATCCAAGCTCACCAACCATCCGCTCAAGTCTACTTAGGGCTAAATGTTCATCATCAACAAGTAGTATTTTCATCGCATCTTCCTATCATGATTTGATATTTACTTGATTTTGGATCAATCAAACTTACACTACCATCACACAAAAGTTTTAGCCGTTCATTTAAGTTGTTAAGCCCTATGCCATAATTGCTACTTGTAACCTCTTTACCACTATTTGAAAGTGTGATATAGAGCTTATTTTGCTTCTTTTGTATGTGTAGGTAAATTTCAAAATAGTCACAATCACTACGAAAACTATGTTTGATCGCATTTTCAGCAAGAAGTTGGATAGAAAATTTTGGTATTTTAATTTTTTGCAGCGCATCATCACAAGAGAGTTTTAATACAATTTTATCTTGGAATCTGATATTTTCCAAATCCAAATAGCGCTTTAGATTTTCAATCTCATCAGCGATGCTCAAAAGCGTTTGCTCTTGCATACTTGCCCGTAAAAACTTTGAAAGTTGTGTTAAAGCAGTATCTGCTTTGTTACTATCATGGTGGATAAGTTCAGCTAAAGAGTTAATTGCGTTAAATAAAAAGTGAGGATTGAGCTGCGTCTCAAGTGATTTGAGCCTACTTTGAATGAGCATCTTTTGATGGTATTCTTTTTGATTTGACATTCTAACAAACTGATACAAGAGTGAGCCAATGATATTGGTAAGAAATCCAAGCATTAATGCAAACAAAAATAGATTATTCTCAAACTTCACAAGCATCAAAATATTAAACAGTTTAGCTAACAAATATGTGGTATAAGTGCCAAAAAATCCCGAAAGAAAGGAAAATAGTGCTGCTAGTATAAACCAATATTTGTGTGAGAGTTTTGGTAAGATATTTTTATTAAGATAGATGATAAAAACCATCGAATAGAAAACAATCGATACTCCCAAAATCGCACCAAAAACCAAGCCATCAGTTAAGTTATAATCAAGCAAAAAATATACAATAGAGGTCATCAACAAAGAAAAAGTGATACCTATGATTAAGATGATGAGCCAATCTTTTTGTGAAATATTAAGTTCTATCTCTTGCATAGTAATCTCTCTAAATTTTTTACACCCATCATCACTCCTGGCCATCCTTGGGCTGCATAGGTGGTATCTCCTACCATATAGAGTCCCTGTATTGGTGTATCATTGCTAGGAAGCTTGTGAAGCAAATGTTCTTTCTTCATTGGAACCCCCCCTAAGCTTGAGCGGTTGATAAACCTTGCAAATGTATGAGGCTTAGCAGAAAAATATCTTTTGATTTCACTTTTGCTAAGTTCTAAGTTTTTTTCTAAACTTTTAAGTATTGCTTGAGTGAGTTGCTCACTTTTAATCTCCCAATTCTCGTTCCAAGTTTGCTTATTAACATGAATTGAAATTGTAACACTGTTTTTCATTCGTTCATCGTTTTTATCACCAAATGAGACAAAGATAGAGTTAGAAATGGTATAAGGAAAAATCTCTTTTTCAATGATTTGACAGTGGTGATCAAACTCTTTGTGTGAATCGATTTGCAAATAAAGTATAAAGGCTGAAGTGTTGCTATCGTAGTTTTGGTACTTTTTAAAGTAGTTTATAATTTCTTTGTCTGTAAAAAGTCGCGATGAGTCAAACATGGTTGAATTAAGAACAATATTTTTTGCTTCAAAGCTTCTGTTTTTCGCATGGAGTATATAGTGGTTTTTTCTCTTTTCAATTTGCAAAATTTCACAATTTCTTTTGAGATTGATGTGTGATGCGATAGCTTCAAAGATAGATCCCATACCTCCTATAATGTAGCGGTTTTCTTGAAATTGATAGCCAAGAGCTAAGGCAAGGGTTAAAAAATTAACTTGTGTTAATTTTGCTTGAGCGACGATAATGAGTTGGTTATTAATAAAATCCAAATATTCTTGAGATATATCTTTAAAGTATCGAAGCAAAAAGCTTTTTGCTTCGATAAAAAGATAAGGGCCAAATTTTAATAGCAGTGGCAAAAATGAAGTGAGTGATTTGATTTTTTTCACAATAGATTGGTTACTGTAGTGATACTCTTGATAGGTATAAAACTCTTGGTTGATGCGTGCTATAAGGGTGTAAAATGCACTATTTTTTGGATGAAAATGAACACGGTTAATTTCATCAATAAACCGCTCTAGATCACTGTAGCGCTTTATCGTTTTACCATTTTGATAAACAGTTACTGCGCTTTTTAATAGTTGCGATTTAAATGTAACATTGTGGGAGTGAAAAAGATTATAGATATAGGAGTTTTTTGCAAATCCTGCAAAGGTTGTAGCCCCACTGTTGTAATAGTGGCCAAACCTCTTAAAAGTGGAGCAACACCCCCCTAAATTGCTATCCTTTTCAAGCAAAAGAGTGTCGTAGTATTTTGATAGCATCAAAGCACTACAGCTTCCACCAATACCACTACCTACTACCGCAAAATCAAGCATGCAACCTCCTTTTATAATATTGTATAAGAATAAGGAAGTGTTTTGTAGTAGTTTTTTGTCGCTTTATTAAAACTTATAGCCAAAGCCTACTAAGAAGATATCTATCCCATCATTTGGTTTTCTAAGGCCTGCATTGGAGTAGTGCATATAGCGGATATGAAAATCTAAGTTAGCTCTTTTGATTCCAAATCCAAATCGATCTTCAAATTGAAAGTGCGATGAAAGGTTTCGAAAATCGGTATATTTTTTTGATACAGCTGCAATACCGATACCTAAATCAAAGTATGGTGTATATTCACTCATCGTAATAAAGTTAAGAGTAAAAATAGGAGAATAGGCTACCACCCATAAGTCAGTGTTTTTACTATCCCAAAAATTAAGAGATGCTTCATGATAGCCACTTATAAAAAGAGATTCATTTTCATAAAAGATAGTTTCAAAATCTTTTTGAATAACAACCCTATATATCCCAATACCATCTCTGCTTTCTCCTATATCTAAGCCTAATGAGAAGTTTAACTCTTGAGCAACGAGTGTGTTGTGTAGTAGTGCAATGGTTAAGATTGATTTTTTCAAACTTTAATTCCTCAAAAGTTTTTGGATGAAATATTTTACTCAAAAAAGAATAATAAAATGATGAGATTTTCCCATTTATTGAGAATTCAATATAGTTAGAAATAGTTATGGAAAAAAATTATCGTTTAAGAATTATTTTAGTTTATTTTGTTAAAATTTTATTTGGATATATTAAAAATATATCTGAAGTTAGCAAAAAAGGGAGCAAAAGTATGGCTTGCGATTCAGGTGTAACTGAACAAGAAGCTTCAGTACAAAACAAAGAAGAAATAGATTCAAAAGAGGAGAGAGAGAATATGAGTTCAAGTTTAGTACTAAAAAAAATTCCAGAATTTAAAATGATGGCATATGACGCGGAAACAACACACTACAAAGAGGTAAAAACAAGTGATTACCAAGGAAAATGGACAGTAGTTTGTTTTTATCCAGCAGACTTTACATTTGTTTGCCCAACTGAAATTGCGGCGATGAATGCAAAATATGATGAATTTCAAGCAATGGGTGTAGAGATTTTAGCAGTATCAACTGATACTCACTTTTCGCACAAAAGATTTGTAGAGACTGAGCCGTTGCTAAAAGGTTTAAAGCTTACTATTGGAGCTGATCCAACAGGAAATGTAAGTAGAGCATTTGGTGTGTTGATGGAGGAAGAGGGTCTTGCACTAAGAGGAAGATTTTTATTCAATCCTGAAGGAATTTGTGTAGCTCAAGAGGTACAAGCTCCAATGGTTGGTAGAAATGTCAATGAATTCTTAAGACAAGTCAAAGCGTGGCAGCATGCAACAAAAACTGGTGAAGTTTGTCCAGCGGGTTGGGAACCAAGTGGTAAAACACTTCCAGTCAATACCGATATTGAGCAGATGACAGGTAGAGTGGGCGATTATATCACTCTTGAAGAGATTGTAAAAAACTAATATGAAATCAGTAGTAATCTTAGCATTTGCCGCGATTGCGGCATTTGCATCAAGCGTAGAAATTGGACAAAAATTTCCTCGATTAAGTTTTGAAAATCAGCATGAAGAGCAGTTGCACATTGATAACAATACAAAAAAAGTTATTATCGCTTTCTCAAAAGAAAGCGGTGCAATAGTGAAAGATTTTTTAGATAAAAATAATGGATACTTGCAACAAAATGATGCTATTTATCTCGTTGATGTAAGCAGAGTTCCATCATTGGTTATGTCAATATTTATGTTGCCTAGTTTTCGAAAGTATGATTTTGAAATGGGTTTGATAAAGGATAAAATCTTTGCAGATTCGCTTCCAAGGCAGGGTTCAAATCTTACTCTTATAGAGTTGGACAATTTGGAAGTAACTTCTATAAATTTTAGCAAAAACTTATAAATCTCATTTTTCGCAAGATTTTTTAATTCCCCAAACAAAAAATAAACTCCACTAGCCCCCAAAGGGCTAATCCTACAGTTTTCTTATCAGGATATCGATATCATAAGCCAAAAATAAAATAGAACTTCTAACAATGGCTCAAAAGATGTTTGGCTTGCCTTATTAGGTTAAAGTACTCACAGCTTGAGTAATTTTTTTATCTTTGATTTTTTGGATGTCTCTTTGAAATAAAACAGAGGCTATAAAGGGTGTTGTTTTTGATGTAAAGCAAGATGAAGGTATAATGGTAAAAATTTTTATAAAGGAAAATGATGCAATCCATTTTCAGAGAGTATGATATTCGTGGAATTTTTAAAAAAGAGCTTAATGAAGTGGTGGTGAAAAATATTGGCTATAGAGTAGCGCTTGAGACAAAAAAAAGGGTCAAAGATGCACAATATATCGCGGTAGGGTATGATGCAAGAACCCATTCGCCGCTGCTTAAAGATTGGCTCACAAGTGGAATCCACTATGGGGGTCTTGAGGTGCTTGATATGGGACTTGTGCCAACACCAGTGAATTACTTTAGTAATTATCAAACTTTTGATGGCAAACAGTGCAGTGCTTCTATTATGATAACTGGTTCGCACAATCCTTCACAATACAATGGATTTAAAATCACAATTGACAAAGAACCATTTTTTGGTGAAGATATCTATGCTTTAGGGGAATTGGTAGCAAGTGAGTGTGTAAAAATTAGCAATAGCTTTCAAACGATAGAGATAGATGCAAAGGAGCGCTATATCGATTTCATTGTTAATGAATTTAAGGATTTGAAGCTTTCAAATCAAAAATTTGTTTTTGATTGCGGTAATGGGGCAGCAGGTGTAGTGCTTAGCAAAATACTGCAAAGACTCAATATCAATGCAAAGATGCTCTATGATGAGCCAGATGGAACTTTTCCAAACCACCACCCAGACCCAAGTGAAGCAAAAAATCTTGCTGATATCAAAGAGGAGCTTGCTAGCGGCAAATACACACTTGGTTTTGCATATGATGGAGATGCTGATAGGATAGCGGTTTTGAGTTCAAAATATAATTTCAAAGGTGATATATTGGCTATCTTTTTTGCAAAATATATCAAAGATCCTATTGTAGTAGGGGAGGTGAAGTGTTCACAAGTTATGTATGATACAATAAGTAGCTTTGGACAAGTGCATATGTATAAAACTGGACATAGCAATCTCAAAGTAAAGATTAAAGAGCTTAATGCAAGTTTTGCAGCTGAAGTGAGTGGACATCTCTTTTTTAATGATAGGTATTTTGGATATGATGATGCAATTTATGCAACCTTTCGAGCATTAGAGCTTGTCGATCAAGGGTTTGATTTTGATGCAGAGTTTGAAGCGCTGCCAAAAGTGTTTGTTACAGATGAAATCAATATCGAAACAACAGAAAATAAAAAATTTGACATTATTAAGCAATTAAAACAAAAACTTCAAAACCCTCCGCAAGGTTTTCCAAAGATTAAAAAGATTGTAGATATTGATGGTATTCGGGTGATTTTTGAAGATGGATGGGGACTTGTACGAGCAAGCAATACCACTGCAAAACTTGTGACTCGTTTTGAATCTAAAGATGAGCAAAAAGCTAAACTCTATCAACAAAAGATGATAGAAATTTTGCAAGAATTGCTATAAAAAGGGGTAGATTATGGTAGAAATTTTTAACTCCATAGCCAATATCGCTAAAAATATAGAAAATGATATTTTTCAAAATTGTAATGATTTTTTAGAGTCCAAAAAAAGTGATGAAGAGATGCACTTAAGTGTATATAACCATTGTAGCTCTATCATTGAGAGTGAGTTTGAAAAAACAAAAAGTGTTCATAGGGTGATTGGTCAAGATAAAAAGCAGTTTTGTCAAATTAATAGTAATGGAAAATATATCGTAGCATACGAAGCGATCGATTCGATTCATTTGCTTGATGTGAATTTTGCACTTGGAAGTATCTTTGCAATTTATGAGTATGAAGTTGACAGCTCACACCTTAAAGCCGCTTCTTATGTCAGCTATGGACCAACTTTTCAACTTGTTTTTGCTTCCAAAACTGAAGGGGTGAAGTTTTTTCATTATAAAGAGGGTGAGTTTATCCAGCAAGAATCCTTTACCCTCAATGCAAAAGGCAACATCAACTCTACAGGCGGCGATGCAAGTAGCTGGAGTGATAGTCATCAAGCGCTACTAGATAGCTTTTTTAATGAAGGGTACCGCTTGCGATTTAGTGATTCACTCGTTCTTGATACGCATCAAATTCTATTTAAAAAAGGTGGTATCTACTCCAATCCCAAGACACTCAAAGACCCACAAGGAAAGATTGAACTTCTTTTTGAAGCTTACCCAATTGCATTTATTGTAGAGCTTGCAGGTGGTGAAGCTATTGATGGAAAAAAGCGGATTCTTGATGTGAGNTGCGAAGATATCCATCAAAGAACGCCACTCTATTTTGGATCAAAGTATGAGATAGAAAGGGTAAAAAATTGGCAAAACTAAGAAAAAGTAAAATTGTTGCAATGATAGGCCCATCAACAGATAGTAAAATAGATAAGTGATTATGCTAAATATTTTACAATCAAAGGATGAATATAAAATGGATAGAGTTTAAAAAGGGAGAGTTTTAACCATTACAGACTAATCATTGATATCAATCTAAAAAACTCCAAAAAGTTAAAAGAAAAAATAGGGCTTCAAAAAGATGAAAAAAGAAGTTTGAACTTTTAAATCTTCAAAAGAGTTCAAACACCCATTACTGTAATCAAAGAGGTATGGTTAATACTATTGGCAAATTGCTCTATAACTACTTCTATTTTTATATATTATTCCTTGGGCATTTACTATTTTGCCTGAATTACACAGAATTTTGAATGGTTCCTATTTTGCAATCTTAAACAATTCATATAATTATGCAAAATAGTTTTTTTATTTCAAATATCATTTCTATTTTTTATTTAATCTCTTCTAACCATGAGTCATAATCAGTCGCATAACTCAAAAAAAATGCTAGCATTAATCCTATTGCACCAATTATCGCAAAATCTTTTTTTTGCAATCCATAACATATGAATTAGCAAAAAACCACTAGCCAAAATATCACTCTTTTATTTTTTTTTGCAGAAGTTGTTTTATTAACCAAAGTCGTTTTTAAAGCTTTTGCATTATTATTTATTTGTCTTAAATCATCTAATTTATATTGTCCATTAAGACTTTTTCTGGCAATATTTGTAGCTTTTCCTTTAAAATTATGTATAGCATAATAATGTGTTCCTGTTCCTGTACCAGGTTCTGAATCAGTAGTTTTATAATATTGCACATTTAAAAGGGCATTAGCACCTATTAATCTAGCTCTATGTATCATTTCTTCTTTTGCACTATCTGGAGAGTTTCTTGATGAGCCATGTACCATCCAATTAGAAGATTCAATGACTTCTCAACCTTTAATATAACTATTTTTAATAGTATAAACAGTATCTAGTATTTCATAGCCAATAGTTATATTTTGCTCGATAAGTTCAATCTGAATTGCCATGTAGCCTTTAGGAGTTGCTTTTTGTTCAAAATGTAGATATAGTCCTTCGCACAACTTATCAATATTATTTTTATTTATTAAAGATGAATGATAAAAAAAGTAATCTTCTCCATCGTTACCTTTGATAAATCCATATTGTTTTTCAGGCAAATATGTTTTATGATTCCTCTCAAAATTATTCCTGTTTCTAATTTCTATTTTTTTATTTTATCAAAAAATTAAACTGCGTAATTGGTTGTGTATCTAGTTCCTGTATCACTTGCACCTTCAACTTTTTAATACACTCTTTAGCTAATAAATTTGCAATATTTCTTTATGGTGGCTTTAGTTTTTCTTTATCGTATTTAAAGCTGGAATATCATCATATTCCCATATCCATTTTGTTTTTTAGAGAGTAAGTTTACCTAAAGTGGAGTGAAAAATTGAGCTTTGTATACTATACAGCAAATAGCTTAAAGCAATAATTTAATATATGTAATATTCAATAAATGGCTATCTACATAAAATTATTTATTTTATGCGGTCACATCTGCTACAAGTAAAAATAACAAACTCTTTAAAACTCCAGTTGGAAGATTTAGCTATAAAAAAGTGCCACTTAACACTTACCCTATAGGGGT
>Ga0052835_100043_pt1 | contig 12453 bp, 12 predicted proteins | sample Wilsouwater61714_FD_53172 | JGI IMG/M metagenome (GOLD analysis project Ga0052835, IMG submission 53172) | Hot spring water microbial communities from Wilbur Hot Springs, California, USA - Wilbur source water - 6/17/14 | ecosystem: Environmental > Aquatic > Thermal springs > Unclassified ...
ACTGCTGAAATATCCCAAAAGTGAGCTCTTGTTAAATCAATTATTACTTTATCGACAACTTCCTTAAAATCAAAAGATTTCAAAAACTTTTCGGCTGAATTAAAGAAAACTTGTCCAACAAAGGTATAAGTTCTTGTATTGGTGCTTTCATCCAAAGTGGTAGTATAGTACATGAAGTGACTGATTTTGTTTGCAAAAAAGAGTGATGCTAAAAGTACACCTGTAAGTACACCAAATGCTAAGTTGTGCGTATAAACTGTAACGGCAACTGTTGCAATCATAACGATGTTGGTTGAAAGAGGAAGAGTTTTAAGCTCTTTAATTGAATGCCAGTTAAATGTACCAATTGATACCATAATCATCACTGCAACCAATGCACCCATTGGGATAAGTGTTAGATAATCGCTTAAAAATACAACCATAATCAACAAAAACACTCCAGCACTAAAGCTAGAAAGTCTCCCACGACCACCTGATTTGACATTGATGATTGATTGACCAATCATAGCACAACCTGCCATACCCCCAATAAAACCAGTACCAATATTGGCAACTCCTTGGGCTTTACACTCTCTTTTTTTATCCCCTTCACTGTCGGTTAATTCATCGACGATATTGGTAGTCATGAGTGATTCTAAAAGCCCAACCACTGTAAGAGCTACAGCATAAGGAACGATGATTTGTAGCGTTTCAAAATTAAGTGGAATATCAGGAATCAAAAACACTGGAAGCGTATCGGGAAGATCCCCCATATCACCTACAGTTCGAACATCCCATCCAAGTAGAAAAACAACAATGGTTAAAAAGATTATGCTCAAAAGTGTAGAGGGAATCATTGTACCAATTTTAGGCACATAGGGAAAAAGATAAATTATCGCAAGGCCAGTAGCAGTAATGGCGTAAACATGCCAAGTCGCACCAATAAGCTCAGGAAGCTGTGCCATAAAAATTAAAATTGCTAGTGCATTAACAAAACCAACAACAACTGCGCGTGAGATAAAACTCATTAATTTGTGTATATTAAGATATCCTGCAACAATTTGCAAAATACCTGTTAGTATCGTAGTAGCAAACAAATACTCAAGACCATGATTAGCAACAAGTGTCACCATCAACAAAGCCATCGCTCCTGTTGCACCACTGATCATACCTGGGCGACCACCTACGATGCTAGTAATAACAGCAATAGAAAATGACGCATAAAGCCCAACCTTTGGGTCAACTCCAGCGATGATAGAAAAAGCGATAGCCTCTGGTATCAAAGCCAAAGCAACAACGATACTAGCTAAAATATCCCCGCGGATATTACCAAACCAATCTTTCTTTGTTGATAATAGTAACAACTCTCCTCCTTGAAAATTAATTTTTTATTTTAGCTCCTATTAAAAAAGCTGGCGATTATAGCAAATAAAGCTTTAAGTGAGATTAAGGGTGAATTTTTATAAGATTAATAATTTTTCTGCTTTTTCTTTATGCCAACTCTTTGAGGTTGCAGCGTTATTTCGTTTGCTACCATCTGTTTGGGTAGTTTTATAATATCTATTATGAATTTTGCAATGGAGTGTGCTTCTAAGGAGCAAAGTTTATCATCGCTGCATTCAAAATTGAGTTTATTAAAAAAATTTGTCTTTGTCATTCCTAGATGAATCGTTGTGCATTTTATATTTTGTTTGCGTACCTCTTCAAAAAGGGCATTTGAAAAAGCAGTTAATCCCGATTTGGTGGCAGAGTACACACTTGAAAATCGTGAAGATTTGGTTGCTTCTATGCTTGAGAGGTTTATAATAACCCCTTCATTTTCTCTCAAACTTCGAAGCAGTTTATTGCTAAGCAAAATGGGAGCTTTTAAGTTAAGATCAATAAGCTTTTCAATTTGAGCAAAGCTCATCGTCTCTAGTGGCTGAAAATACCCAATTCCTGCAGCGTTAATCAAAAGATTGCACTTTAGTTTTGGTAGATTTTCAATTGCTTTTGCGTTGGTGAGGTCAATAAGAATATGCTCATAATTTTTTTTAAACTCCATTGGTGTGCGTGATAGCCCATATACAAAATAGCCCTCATCCAAAAGTGCTTTTGCTATCTCTTTGCCAATTCCGCTGCTAACACCTGTTACTACTGCCGTGTTCATAAGAATATAACTTCTCTATCCACTTATTGAGTTCATTTTTGGTTGGAATTTTTGCATCTTTTAAGTGATCGCTTACAACTTTATAAACTTTGATATTTTCTTTTTGAATGTAATGTAGCATCACTTGCGTAATAAAAAAACTTTCCATATCGCACAAAAAACCATCAAATAACTCTTTTTGAGGCTTTATAAAGCTATGACAATCTACCCCATCACCTAAGTGGATAGTTTCNTTGTCAAATTTTAAGATGCCAACATCAAAAACAGTTCCCTTTGGAATGCTTTGGTTGCTACATCCTGCAACACCAAAATTGATTGATAGGGAGTTTTTGTTTGGAGTGTAGTGCTTAAAGGTTTGTTCTACCTTTTTCGCTGAAGCTTTTCCCATTCCCGTGATAGTTAAAACTTCATTCTCATTTGCATAGATATTTGCAACTTTTGTTGGCAAGAGTTTATTTTTTTCTATATAAACCCTTGCTTCACTCTTGTGGGCGCAAAAGTAAAATTTTTTTATATCGAACAAGCACTTTGCCCTGGAGGTGTATTTGGCTGCAGTGCTGCATTATCTACGCCACCTTCGCTATTGATTTTTTCTATCTGTTCCCACAACTCATTGGCTGCTTGGTAGTATCTCTTTGCTGTGATGCTTTCAGGCTTGACAAACACTATTGGTGTTCCATCATCCCCGCAATGCCTCACTTCAGGTTCAAGTGGAATTTTTGCTAAAACTTTCGTATCATACTCTTTTGCTACCGCTTCAGCTGTTCCTTGGCCAAAGATATCACTTTCACTTTCACACTCGGGACAAATAAATCCACTCATATTTTCAATGATGCCAACCTTTGGAATGTGAAATTTATCAAACATATCTAAACTTCTTCTTGAATCATCCAGTGAAACTAGTTGCGGCGTTGTAACCGTTATCCCCGCAGTTACAGGGACACTTTGAGCTAAAGTTAGCTGTGCATCACCAGTGCCTGGAGGCATATCAATAACAAGTACATCAAGTTCCCCCCATTGCACATCTTGCAGTAGCTGCACAATCATTTTCATCACCATAGGTCCTCTCCAAATAAGGCTATCACCCTCTTTTATTAGGTTTCCTATGCTCATTAATTTCACCCCATAGGCTTCAAGAGGTTGGAGTTTTTGTCCTACTATGGTTGGCTGTATCCCTTGTTGTCCCATCATCCGTGGTATATTTGGTCCATAAATATCTGCATCAAGTAGTCCTACCTTTTTGCCTTGCTGAGCTAGCGCAACAGCTAAGTTTACTGAAGTAGTTGATTTTCCAACCCCTCCTTTGCCACTACTTATCATCACGAAGTTTTTAATGCTAGGGGCGATATTTTTACCCTTTGAGCTGCTTTCTTTTGGCATAGCAGGGGTTGTTATATTGATTGTGTAGTTACTAATCCCTACTAGCTGAAGCTGTCTATGGATATCTTCACTAAGCATTTGTTTCACTTCAGGTGCACTTGAGGTTATATCGATATTGATTGAAACAGCTCCATTGTCTATAGTTATATCCTTAACAAATCCAAAGCTTACAATATCTTTTTTAAACCCTGGGTATATTACTTTTGATAGGGCTTGTGTGATTATTTCTTGATTCATTGAGACTCCTTTAATCTATTAGCATATTTATTAACCACATTTTGTGTGATTTTATAACTACAAAACTTTGGTCCACACATAGAGCAAAACTCTGCCTCTTTAAATACTTCTTGAGGCAGTGTTTCATCATGGTACTCCTTTGCTCTTTCAGGATCTAAGCAGAGTTCAAATTGCTTATTCCAATCAAAAGCATAGCGCGCATCACTCATCTCATCATCAATTTTCATCGCATCTTTTCGACCGCGGGCGATATCTGCTGCGTGAGCGGCAATTTTATAAGCGATAATTCCTTCACGAACATCTTCTGCGTTTGGTAAGCCTAGATGCTCTTTTTTCGTGACATAGCAAAGCATGCTTGCTCCATGCCATCCACCTACAGCTGCACCAATTGCACTACTAATGTGATCATACCCTGCTGCAATGTCAGTTACTAGTGGTCCTAAAATATAAAATGGTGCCTCATGGCAGTACTCTCGCTCCAATTTCATATTTCGCTCAATTTGATTGAGAGGCACATGTCCAGGTCCCTCTATCATTACTTGTACATCTTTCTCCCATGCTCTAAGTGTTAGTTCACCCAAAACTTTAAGCTCACCCAGTTGACAATCATCGCTTGCATCATACAAACACCCTGGGCGTAAGCTATCACCAAGACTAAGTGCTACATCATATTTTTGACAAATTTCTAAAATGTCATCATAGGCTTCATAAAAAGGGTTTTCTCTGTGGTGGTGCATCATCCAGCTTGCCATTAAGCTTCCACCTCGGCTGACAATCCCCATCTTTCTTTTTGCAATTTGTGGCATAAATCGCAGCAAAAATCCTGCGTGGATAGTAAAGTAACTTACCCCTTGGATTGCTTGTTTTTCAAGTGTTTTAAGCATTTGATCAATGGTTAAATTCTCAATTTGATTACCGCAATCATGCAAAATTTGATACATTGGTACTGTTCCAACTGGGATAGTGGAGTTAGCAATAACTGCTTCTCTAATTGCATCCAAATCACCACCTGTGCTTAGATCCATCACCGTATCAGCACCATATTTGACTGAAGTACGCACCTTTTCAATTTCACCTTCGATATCACTTGCTAAAGCTGAAGAACCGATATTTGCATTGACCTTGCATCTTGTTGCAATTCCAATACCCATTGGCACGAGGTGTGTGTGGTTTATGTTTGCAGGAATGATGAGCCTCCCCCTTGCTACCTCGCTTCGGACAAGCTCACTATCTAAATTTTCCACCTTTGCAACAAATTCCATCTCAGGAGTGATAATTCCAGCTCTTGCATAGTGCATTTGTGTTTTTACTCTATCATTTGCTCTTGTTTTTACCCATTCTGTTCTCATAAGTACTACCTTATTGCTAATATTTATTTCTTGTTATACCTTATCCAATTTTATTAAATTTTTACTTGAAAAAGATAAAAACAAGCTTTAAAAGTGTATAATTTTGTAACACTTTTTAGGTATGATAATCTATACTTATAATATAAGTTTATAAATAATAAAGAGTAAGGGGAGTGTTTGCGCGATATTACAGTAGTTTTGCTTTGTGCTGGAAGTGCAAGCCGCTTTAAAAAGCGAGTAAAAAAGCAGTGGCTTAGAATTGGTCACAAGCCTTTGTGGCAAAAGGTTGAGGATGATTTTAAAGCCTATGGATTTAGAGATATCATTATAGTTGCAAATAAAAAGGATTTTAACTATATGCAAAAATTAACCAATTCTAAAGTCATCATAGGTGGCAATACAAGGCAAGAATCACTCAAAAATGCTTTAGATTTTGTACAAAGCCAAAGAGTGCTTGTTAGTGACGCTGCTCGTTGCTGTTTTGATGGTGCGATGATGGATAGAATCCTAAGTGCTAAAGGTGATTGTATCGTTCCAGCTTTAAGCATTAGTGATACGGTTTATTATGATGGCACCCCTATAGAGAGAGAAAAACTTAAAATTATTCAAACCCCCCAGCTAAGCTATACTGCACTTTTACAAAAAGCTTTGCAAAGTGATACGCAATATACTGATGATAGCAGTGCAATGTATGCAATGGGTGCAAATGTAGTGTTTGTGGAGGGTTCAGCTAAAGCTCATAAGTTAACGCATATTGAGGATATAACAAAACTTGAGTGTTTGCAACCACCAAGTAGTAGGGTAATGACTGGAATAGGATTTGATACGCACTCTTTTGAAGTGGGTAAAAAGATGGTATTATGCGGGGTAGAGATAGAAAGTGAAGTTGGTTTTAAAGCACACAGCGATGGGGATGTTGCTATTCATGCGATTATTGATGCGCTTTTGGGAGCTTGCGGGATGGGTGATATTGGTGAGTTGTATCCCGACAGTGATGAAGAGTTTCAAGGGGTGGATTCAAAAATCTTACTTGCTGATACAATAAGTAGAATCTACTCCTGTGGGTTTGAAATGAAAAATTTAGATATAACAATTATTGCTCAAAAGCCAAAACTTAAAGAGTATAAGCCAAAGATGCAAAAAGTACTTCAAGAGATTACAGGGTGTGAGTTTATTAACATCAAAGCTACTACAACAGAGGGGATGGGATATATTGGAAGATGTGAAGGTGTTGCAGCACAAGCAGTTGCAACAGTTGGATTTTATAGGTGGGATAAAGAGTAGATGAAACTTCATCTTATCAATACAAGCAAAAAGTTATAAGGATTACATTATTGCAACAAGCTTGGGGAGGCTTTTGTTTGAGAGTTTTTACAACTTGTTGAAAAAGGAGAATAACAAGTGCATATTACGATAATTGATAATGAGGTATATTTAGCTCAAAGTATTTCGGCAAAGTTGGTTGATTATGGGCATGAATGTAGTGTTGTAGCAACGCTGAATGAAGTNGATGACAAAACAGAGGTTATTTTGATTTCTACAAATATTAGTGGAAATTTAAATGCATTTTTACAGCAGTATGCAGATAAAATTATTATTTTGATGGTAACTTATGTCAGTGACGATACCGTTACAAAGCCGATGGCAGCAGGAGCAACAGATTATATCATTAAACCTTTTATGATTGAAGAGTTGGTGCGAAAGATTGATCATTACAAAGATGTAAAATATTTAAAACATCTAAATAGCTTTTTTATCGATTATTTGGATGATAAATTGAAAAAGTGTAACATTCAAGTTGATAAAAATATAAAGTTTCCACTTGTGTTGGTTGGNTCACAAAAACAAACAGACGCATTTATTTATGAGTATATGAAAAAGACAAAAAAGGTGGTGAAATTTCTTTCACTTGAAAATGAAAATGCCTTGCAAATAATCAAAGAAAATAAAGAAACTATCATCTATGCTACTTCAATTCAAAAGCTAAAAAAAAGTGATGCTGATGCAGTGATAAAACTAGCAAGTGAAAGAAATATTGTAATCTCAACGAGTAGTGAACTTGATTGCAACTTACCAACAATTCATTTGGGTTCATCNCAAGATGGTTTTGATTCTGATGAGATTTTAACTTTGGATGATTATGTAAAATATATTTTAATTACTTATCAAGATAGATTTCCAGATACAGAGCTATCAAAAAAATTAGGAATAAGTCGAAAAAGTTTATGGGAGAGAAGAAAAAAATATGATATCTACAAGCAAAAATAGATCTTTATATATCGATAAAGAAGCCCATTCATCCCTTGCACTGGTGCAAGAGGGTGGTTTGTATCCTGTTGATGGGTTGATGGGTGAAAAAGAAGCAAAGGATGTTGATAGGACAAAAAAGTATCAAGAGGTTTCATTTCCATTTTCTTTTCTTTTAGCACCAAAAGGAAGAAGAAACAAAGAGGTTTTACAAAGAGTACAAAAGGGTGAGGTGGTTGATCTTGTCTGTGATGAAAAAAAAGTTGGTGCATTGATTGTGGATGAGGTTTTTCCAATCGATCCATTACAAAGATTAGAAAGTATTTATGGTACCAGTGATATAAGTCATCCAGGGGTTAAGTCTGCGCTCAAAAGACTTGGTGATTTGGCAGTAAGTGGAGAGTATAAAGTTGAGAGTGAATTTGTAGTTGGGATTAAAAGCAAAATTGACGAGGCAAAAGCAAAGATTGGTGCTAAGAAAGTAAGTGCGATAATGACTGCATCCAATCCTTTGCACCGAGCTTTAGAGCGGGTNATCCGACAAAGTTTAGATCAAANCGATCTTTTGGTTTTGTTTCTGCTTAAGCCCTATGGACAATCAAGTTGGCTCAGCTATGAACTTCGTTACGAATGTTTAAAGTATTTTGTAAAAAATTATCTGCCAAAAAATCGAGTAATTATCGTTCCACTTGAAAATACCTATATATTTGCAGGTTTTAATGAATTGATTCTTGATACGCTTGTGGCGAAAAACTTTGGGTGTAATGAGATTATCATAGGAATGAATCATGCAGGGCTTGGGGTGTATTATGATAATAATGAATTTCACTCAATTTTTGATAAGGTCAGTGGCATCGATATTAAGATAAAAACTTTGGAAGAGTTTTTTTATTGTGAAATTTGTAAAACACTTATTAGCTCCAAAACATGTCCACATGGGCATCATCATCATATAAGTTATCATAGTGATTCCATTTTGCAACTTATCAAAATGGGTATAATGCCACCAGCAATGCTTGTAAGAAGTGAAATTTCAGCAATTATTTTAAGCAAACTCTTTCCAAATCGCTTTAAAGATATGCAAAAACTTTACTACGATATCATTCCAAAAAGCGGCTTGCTTGAAAAACAGGATGATAGGGATTTTTATTTAAATTTGATGAAGCTTTATCAAACTGCATCATTAAATTAAGGGTTTTTTGTGGAGCAATTAATTCAAGATTGGGGTTATGTAATACTTTTTTTATACTCATTTGGAGGCGGATTTTTAGCTTTAGCTGTTGCAAGTGTTTTAGCTTATGCAGGGGAGTTAAATATCTATATTACACTTTTAGTTGCAGGAAGTGCAAACTTTATTGGAGATCAATTTTTGTTTTATATGGCACGAAGCAATAAACATTTAGCAAAAGAGATTTTTAAAAAACATCGAAGAAAGGTTGCATGGGCTTATTTGATTATGAAAAAAAGAGGCGATGCAGCTATATTTTTGCAAAAATATATCTATGGTGTGAAAACAATTGTGCCTCTAGCGATGGGGTTGACAAAGTATAGTTTTGCAAAATTTACACTCTATAACGCATTTGCTACAGTGTTGTGGACTGCGCTTATTGGATGGGCTTCATACTCGCTTGGTAGTGTGGTTATTGAGATGGCAGATAGCTACAAAAATTTTGGAATTGCTATAGCGATAGCGCTAATTTTAGTGATTGCATATCTATTGAAACAGATAGACAAGAAGTAGGGTAATCCCTACTTCCTATTTTACTTTTTCTAAATATTTTCCCTCAACTGTGTCGACTTTAATCACATCCCCTACTACTATATGAAATGGAACTTGTACAACTGCTCCCGTTATCAGTGTTGCAGGTTTTTTTCCACCTTGCGAATCGCCTTTGAAGTTTGGNGGAGTATCAACAATTTCTAACTCTACTACTGGATCAATATCAACAGCAATCGCCTTACCGTTATGAAAATGNACCTCTACCATAGAGCCATCTTTCATATATTGNTTTTGATCGCCAACTTGGTCATANGTAAGGCCAATTTGCTCATAAGTTTCAACATCCATAAATTGCATCATTTCACCATCATCATAGAGGTATTGCATCTTTTTGTGCTCAAGATTTGGAATGTCAGCTTTATCACCCTTGTGAAATGTTTTATCCAATACCCTTCCATCCAGGAGTGACTTAATTTTTGTTCTTACAAATGCTGAACCTTTGCCTGGTTTTACATGCTGATACTCTACTATTCTATAAGGAATTCCATCAAGTTCAATTCTGATTCCTTTTTTTAGGTCGCTCATCGATAATGTTGCCAAATATTTCTCCTATCATTTTTGATATAATTATACCAAAAATGGCCTAAAGGTTTGTTTCAATGATGCTAGCACTTGTAGATACTATATTGATGATAATTACACTTTATACTTGGGTTGTAATCATCGCAGCGCTTATCACTTGGGTTAATCCAGACCCCTATAATCCAATTGTGCAAACTCTAAGACGCTTGACCGAGCCTGTGTTTGATTTAGTAAGAAGATATATCCCAACCAATGTTGGTGGACTCGACTTAGCTCCAGTTATTGTATTGATTGCATTGTTTTTCATTAAAAATCTATTATATAATCTCTCTAGAGGTATTTGGTTTTGAAATTTGTTGCAATCTTTATTTTACCCCTCTTTCTTTTTGCAATCAGCCTAGATGAGCTTAATAATATGCCTACATCTTTAGCCAAAGATTTTTATATTTGGCAATTTTTAGAGCAAGATGTAGGTGAGATTGATGCAAAAAAAGCGTATAAACAAGCTCAAAACAAAGATCGAAACGAACTATTGCAAGCCTATTTAAAGCGGGTAGATGATCCAAAGCTGCAATTTATACAAGAGTGCAAAAAACTTGATGTTGCTGCTCTTTCAAAGCAAAGCAAAGAGTGTATCGATGAAGGGTTTAGTGTTTTGAAAGCCACACAAGCAAGCAGCCAAGATTTAATAAGAATTTATAACAAAACTCAAAATAGCTCCCACAAAAGAGTAGCACAATTGATGAGTGTTGGAGATATTTTTGAAAATATTATTGATTCGCCGCAAGATTTTTATATGATATTTAATGCAAGCGGTGATGCATACCGTATCAACTATTTGGATAAAAAAGCAACACCCCAGCAGATACAACTGCTTGCAAATGAGAAAAGTTTTTCAACCTCAATTCTTTACATCGTACTTAATCCAGCGATGAAAAATTTGCAGCAATCACTTCTATTTGATTTTGATTCTTCAGCACTTGATGCAAGAGCAAATTTTTATTTAGCAATCAATGCAATCAAATATCACAATGAAGATTTAGCCCTTCTATATTTAGAAAGAGCAAAAGAGAAGTTTTACTATCGCTTCGATAAAGATAGAGTAACCTTTTGGCAGTATCAAATTACACAAGATGAGAGCTACCTAAGAGAGTTAAGTGAAAGTTTTGATTTAAATATCTTTACAATTTTTGCAAAATCACAAACAAAAGAGGTTGGATTTACTTATGAACACCTCTCTCTTGGTAATACTCAAAAGAGTAGTTATGATTATACAAATCCTATCAATTGGCACTATACACTTCAAGAAATTGAATCTGCTTCAAAGGAAAAGCTGCTTCAATTAGCTAAAAAGTTTGAATATGAAGAGACGATAGGGGAGTATAGCTTTATTTTAGAGCGCTACTATGATTATAAAAAACATTTTTTCCCTACTCCATTTTTGCAAGAGTTGCAAAAAGATTATAGCATAGAGGAGTTAGCGCTACTATACGCAATCATCCGCCAAGAGAGCCGTTTTGTTACTGCATCTATCTCAACCTCTTTTGCGCTTGGACAAACGCAAATTATGCCATTTTTGGTGCGAGCTATCGCAAAAGAAAAGGGTGATACTATAGCTTTAACCGATATGTTTAAACCACAAAAAAGTATCGAGTATGGATTGCATCACATAGCATTTTTAAAACGCTCACTTTTTCATCCCCTTTTGATTGCATATGGCTATAATGGTGGGATTGGGTTTACCCAAAGAGAGATTATCCAAAAGGGACTTTTTAATGGCAACAGCAAATATGAACCTTGGCTGAGTATGGAGCTGGTGCCCTACCATGAATCAAGAGATTATGGCAAAAAGGTGCTAGCTAATTATTATATCTATTTAGAAATTTTAGGAAAACCAACACCTTTTGCATCACTTATAAAGCCACTTATTGATGGATCAAAGATAGAGAAGTGGAGGGATTAATTTTTCTCTCTATCTTTGATGATTGTAAAATCCTGATATCCTAAATTTCTATTTCCAAAGCGAAGCTTTAGGGTATTGGCCTCTCTTTTTTCAAACTTAACCAAATAGTAACTACTCCAATTATTTCGTAGTGGCAACTCTTTGAATTGATCTTTCTCTATCAAAGTAATCTCAATTGGTGCGGCGTAAAAATCAACTCTTTTTTCATCAAAACCAAACTGCAAGCTTTGTGGGTTATACAGCAGCAACTGCACTCCATCGTGACGAAGAACATTGTCTCCTTCAAGATCTAAACCAACGAAAAAATACTCTCCATCAGTGTAGAGGTCTTTATAGAGTTGATTGATATAGATAAATGTTGCAACTGCAACGCTAGTACCATTTTGTTTTAAAGTAACACTTTTGGTATAACCAATCGCTTTGGTATAGATTCTATCATCATTAATGAGAGTTTGAAAGTCTTGCTTTTGCATACAGCCACCAAAGAGCAAAACTAGCAGTAAAAAAGCTATCGATAGTTTCACTTTAAGCCTTCTATAAGCTCTTGAACAACAATGGGTAAGTAGGTATGTTCACACTCTTTGAGGCGTTTAAGATATGTTTCATAGTCACAATTTGGATCAAGAGGAACTTGTTTAATAATCTCTCCAGCATCTAACTCTTCATTGACATAATGAATGGTAATTCCACAATGTTTTTTATCTTGAAATGATCTCTTTTGAGCATTAAGTCCTTTGTAATGTGGTAAAAGAGAGGGGTGAAGATTGATAATGGTATATTTTTTTGTGATATTTTCAGGAATTATTCGCATATATCCCGCTAGAACAATCAACTTTGGATTATATTT
>Ga0052835_100044_pt1 | contig 12452 bp, 7 predicted proteins | sample Wilsouwater61714_FD_53172 | JGI IMG/M metagenome (GOLD analysis project Ga0052835, IMG submission 53172) | Hot spring water microbial communities from Wilbur Hot Springs, California, USA - Wilbur source water - 6/17/14 | ecosystem: Environmental > Aquatic > Thermal springs > Unclassified ...
CGTCTGTATGCCTCAATAGAGCTATAATTCTTGTGTGTTGCATCCCACGCAAGAGAGTATGCCAAAGAGTATTGTCCATCTTCTTGGGCAATCAAAGAAGCATCTAGCAAAGAGAGATGCTTAAGATGATATGCTAAAAGATTTTGACGCATCTCATTTTTTCCAAAAAGGATTGCATGGCTAAGTTGCTGCCAGTACTCTTTTTTCTCAATTTCAAGGTAGATGAGATGACTCTTCTCCTTTGCGCCAGTCAATAAAGCAAGAGAATAGCAAAGAGAGTTGTAATCTTCTTTATTGAGTACTGTTTGCATTTTTTGTAAACTCTTCTTAAACTGTTCTTTGGAACTACGATGTAAAAAAGCCTGCAAATAGTTGTTCGCAAACTTACTCTCTTGAGCCAGTGTACTATCAAGCTCTTTTTGCCGTGTCAGATATTGAAGTATTTCATCTATCTTTTGTAAAAACCCCTCTTGATTTTGGCGTGCCTGCAAAATAGATGCTTCAAGAAATAAAAACTCTATACCCCAAAACTCTGACATCTCTAAAAAACGAATCTTTTCTAGCCATTTTGCACTCTTGTCAATCTCGCCTAATGAATAATAAGCATTTGCAATTGGAAAATAAAACTCTGCTGTCAAAGAGGGATTGTCTTCAAGCTCTCCTAAGAGTTCACGGAGCTCTTTAGTAAAATGAAAATCATAATAGAACCAAAAAAGTGCCAAGAGAACATCTCTATTTTCATAGGCAATTCTTTTTGCTTTGTCTAGGTTCTCTTTCGCCCTCTCTCGATGATGTGTAAATAGTTCAAGCTCAGCCTTAAGCAACCAATAAAGTACCTCTTNATCCCAAGGAAAATTCTCTTTGGCTTCTAGTTTTGACATAAAGGCTGCAAGCTCATCATATTTTTTAAACTTCAAAGCAGCATGTGCATAGGTATAAAAAAGATTAAATTGATAGTATTTTTCAGAGCNCTCTTTCGCATAATGGTAACTTATAGCATCTTCCTTGTTTTGATAATAAAAAACTACCCTTTGATAATCATCGATGCGACCTTCTCCCTCTTGAATAAGTTTCAACGATGCTTTAGCTCCTAAAGAAAAATGTGCCAAATGCCAAGCAATATCACTTAAAAATATAAGATGCCTACTCTTTTGACTTTGCAAGAGAATATCCTNATAACCCTCTAAAAGATGTTCAATCTTTTGGAAATTCTTTTGAGTGTAATAATAATGAATCAGCAAAAATAGGTTTTCTTCTGTGTAGAGCTNTTTCTTTTTAATCTTTTCAATAAGTTCATGTGCTTTTTGAAGTTCCCCTGTTTCTATGTAAAGAGAAAGTGCTTCTGAGAGATACCTCTCCTTTGTTGTATCTTTTTCATACTCTTGCACTAAAAGTTTTACTGCCTCTTCTAAAATACCATTTGCTTCATAAACATATAGCAGTAACTCTTTGTTTTCGCTGTTTTGCTGGCGTAAAAATCGTCTTTTAACCAAGGGAAGGGCCCGCTCATACTGATAGAGTTTTAAAGCATGATGAATCAACTCTTCTTCAATCTTCTCGCCTCCCTCTTTTTCATAAATAAACTCAAGATGACCCATTGCCTCTTTGGCTCTTCCGGTCCACTTAGCAATCTCTAAGGCTCTTTTTTGCCAATACAAAGAATTAGGATAACGCTTGCAACCCTTTAACGCAACGGTATATGCTTCTTCAAGATCATTATTGTAAACAAATACATCCAAAAGAAGCTGAAGCTCTTTTTGTACCCCTACAACCTCTTTTGCATGCAAAATTTTCATGCTAAAAATAAAAATTAGAATCAAAAGAGGTCTCATCAGTAAAGCAGCTCTAATATTTTTTTAGCAAAATTTGAAGCACGCTGAGTTTGTGATGCAGCAAGATAGAGTTTTAGAAGGTACTCTCGCATCTCTTGTGTTATAAGAAAACTATTCTCGTAACCATTAGCAAAGTCTGCTGCTTTAGCTATCATATTATTCCCATGATATACTGCAATTGCCTTTTTCAAATAGTCGATTTGATGCGTTTGCTGATAGAGTTTTTCATAAATCTCTACTGCTTTATCATATTTTTTTTCGCGAATATAAAATTCGCTTAACTGTTCTTGAAAAAAACTATTGAAAGAAGCTTGTTCTATCAAAAACTTTTCGAGTTGCCGTGGATGTCCACTCTCCTGTAAATAGTAAAATTCAGCCATCAACCATTTTTTGGTATTATATTCATCTTTTTGTTGCAACTTGTGCAAGAGTTCCAAAGGATTTTCACCCATCTTCATAGCAAGATAGTAGCGCTTCTTTAAAATTTCAACTTTCTCTCCATAGTGTAGAGAGTATTGCACCAAAAGTCTCTGTGCTTCTTGATAGCGATTAAGATAAAGTGCTTCATGGTACCAATCTTGAATCTGCTCTTTTGTATAAAGCTTTTTCTTCATAATAAAATCAAAGAGGCTCAAAAGTTTTTGGTAGTTCGCTTGCGACTTTGCACTCTCTTTTGTGTTCTCATATCTTTGCTTGTGCAAGAGATAACTATAGCGATGTGCCTCTTGAAGGATATCCATATCGTCACTTTGCATAAGAAGCTCTAAAAGTCTTGTGGCAAGATCTATTTTAGCGCCCTTGATGGCAAGCTTGACCAAAGAGAGCATCAGCGCTTCATTTTCTTTGTCGTGTTGTAACATATTTTGCAAATACAAAATACTCAAATCATGATTACTCTCCTCTGTAAGAACATTTTGTTCTAAAAAATCTTTAGGGTATAAAAAAAATAGAATAATTAAAAAGGTTAGGAATAATACAACAATCTCACGGTAGGAGATGACATAGAGCCTCTCGTTATTGACATGTTGCATCTATAATTCCCTTCGTATCCCTAAAATCTATCTCAACTATTTCTCCTTTTTTTGATATTTTTGCATTTTTTGCTTGCAAAGAGCACCCATCTGGAACATACCAACTCGTCTTAAGAGGGAGGTACCCATGAAGAATATATCTATTTTCCTCTTTTTTTATCCATCCATTAGCATCACGAAGGTAGATATACTCTGTTTGCTTTTTATCTACAACTTTTAGCTTGTGTATTGTGCCCTCATCAAGATGTATGTAGGTTTTACTCTCCTCTTGCTTGTATCCTAAAATACCCAAAGAGTCTTCAAAAGAGACGGCACTCATCTCTTTATCGTACCGAAGTGTTTTTAAATATTTCGCCCCCGCAATAAGCCATACATCTTCTTCTTTTGCCAAAGATATGCTCATAAAATCCATAACCCTTAGGATGTAGCGTGAGGTATACATAGGAAATATATCCTGTTTCATTGCCCAGTCAAAGAGATATTTCAAGGCATTAAGTGAAGCTCTTTTTGAACCTGAATAAAAGTGATAGTAGATGTTAATTGGTTTAAGACGCCTTGGTTTTTCTGTGAGCGTAAAGGTTTGCATGACCTTTTTAAAGCCCCAAAAAGGTCCATTCCAATTATTTGTATAGGCATTTTCATTTTGTGCACCAGCATAGATTTGATAATGCTCCCCTCGTTGCAATCCTAGTGGTGCAACCCAAGAGATCCATGGGGAGCTGTTGGTAATGATTGTATCTCCTCCATTAATGTTAAGAAGTTGATGTTTTGAGATAAATTCCAAGACATCCTCTTTTGGATTGCAAGAACCGCTCCAAAAAACTGTACGAGAGGACTCTTTTGACTTTGGCAAAAGTTCATTGTTAATCTGTTCTAGCGAGCTAAGAAACTCTTGTTCAAAAGAGAATGTATACCCTTTTACTTTGGGTCTGCATACATCACTTAAATTCTCATCGATAATTTCACCCCAATAAAAAGGGTGTGTATAGATATGTGTTGCCGCCTCGACATTCTCAAGAGCATAGATCTGTTTTACTATATCAATAAGACGCTCAGAGAGTTGCGAGTAAACTCCCTCGGGATTAATCTCAGCTCCTATCGCTGAAACAGAGTGGGGAAGCTTATATTTTTTGAATATCTCTTCCAAGATAACATCGCCTGAGAGAAGCTTAGGATTAAATTCAACTTGATTCATAATCCCATCTCCATGAACATGAGAGAAAAAAACACGACGCCCATTCTGTGTTGTCACATCCGCAACAGGAATTTGTTTAAGATCTAATGCCTCTTTGAAAAAAGCAAAAGGGTCAACAATCCACAGTGTCTCATTCTGGATTTCAACAAAGGAGCTACCATCCATAATATATCCGCCCCAAGAGGTAATTGCGGCTTGAACATTTTTTTCTTTTAGATTATCTATATAGACCAGAAGCTCTTTTGCATTGTTAGGTTGCAGATATGTCGTATTAAAGCTTACATCCGAAGGCTTTATCTCAAAGCCCATCATTTTGTCTTTAAAGAGTATATGGCTTGTTTTATGGGGTTCTTTTGCTCTGGTATGAATTTTTATATCTAAAAAATCTAAATCTCCTTTTTTTGGCACAAATCCAAAATTATTAACAAAAACGACTTTTATTCCTCTTTGTTTTACCCCCTTTAGCCACTCTATCAAGGTTTGCGTATCTTTTGTGAGAGTTTCTAGCCAAATAACAACACCTGCATATTGAGCCATCTTGTTAGGATTGGGCAGACCTTGGTTTATGTCATGGAGTCGTGGGATGTAGCCATAGTATTCAAGTGGAAGAGACCCATATTGATGTGCTCCTTGCAGGAGTCTGTCTTTATTTTTCTCATCAATGAGCATCAATACTTCACGCGGATGAGCATCTTTTGAAGATACGCCATAAATATCAAGCTCTTTTACAGAGATATAGGGAATCATCCCGCGAGCTAAAATTATCTCTTTTGCCTCTTCAATCTTCTCCTTCTCTTTCATAGGTAGATAATCAAGTGCAATAATATCTATGCCATAAGATTTAATCTTCTCTATATGCTCATCAAGCCAAGCTTTATCCTCCTGACTTACTTTTTCATATCCCTCTTTATTGTTAGCAAGCTTATAGTGATACGATTCAAACAAAACAGCATCAATGATGGGATGTACACTCTCTAAGAGTTCAAAACCTCTATTGAGTACAATCTTTGCCTCAGGGAACCTCCTATTTACCTCTTGCAAAAATGCAATGAGCGCTTGTTGATACTTCTCTCTTTGCGTTGTATCTTTTGCATAAAGCATATAAGAATCTATAGTATCGAAAAAGAAGTTTTCAAAACCACTTTTTTTAAGATTGCTCAGACGCTCTAAGAGATACTCTTGGTAAGATTCATTTGCAATATCACAAAGAGCACTATTCCACTCTTTATTTTCTCCTACAATCCATTGAGGGTCTAAATCTTCTCTTCTCTTTTCCTGCTCCACGACGCTTAAATAGGCATAGATTTTCTCTTTATAAACAGAAAAGCCATGTGTATAGACATTGGTATGTGCAGGTTCGACGATTATATAATCATGTACTCCAGCCATTGGATATGAGAGCGTATCGCCATAATAAACAAGCGCACTCTTATGTACAAAAGAGGCACTTAAGGGTGCTGCAACAAAAATAAGTAAAAACAGTATTTTACTGAAGCATAAATGTTTCATAATCCAACCTACTCATCTCATTTCGTATCACAATCAAACTTGCACAAAAGACAATAAGAAGTGATAGTGCATAGCCATAACCAAACATCGCAGGTCCCATACTTATAGACAGATATGATAAAGTTCCATTGAGTACAAAAAAGGAGATACAAAGCCACATGGCAACCTTTTTTCTATCTATATAGTATAGAATCGCCAAAACAGACATAAAACTTACTTGCAACATTGCTCCTATCGTTAAGATATGAAAAAGACCCAAATAGAGCTGTGAAATATGTAGCATCTTAAACAGAGTCGGTGCACTTAAGAAAAGCAAAATAGTAAGCACCCCCTGAACAACGAGAATCTCACGAATCGCATGACGAATCACATTTACCATCTCATTACGATAACGGTGTATGAGATGAAGTGTCCCACCTGAGCGAACAGCATCGTAATAGAGTTCACATTTCTGGGCAAAATCTGTTTCGAGCCTGTAAAAAAAGATTGCCATAGAAGGCAAAATAGAGAGATAGGCAAAAAAGATGGGTATATCATACACAATTGAGGCATGGAGCTTGCCTATCACTTCGACACCCGTAAGCGGGTGGTACCAAAAGACAAACTTATCGACCCAAGCCCCAAGATTATATGCTAATCCTGCTATAGCTAATGTCCAGTAAAAATTGGGCGCTAAGAAGAAATCAAGTTTTATAAAGATTGAAGAGTTGTAGGTCTTAATAATTAGCGTCATTAAAATAGCAAGCAAAATAGCATTTCCGCCAAAGAAAACAAAGAGCAGTGTTTCAACATCTCTTCCAATTAAAAAGGAGAAAAGAACAATAAGTGCATAAGAGAAAAAATACGCCCAAACAACTCCTTTATGGTATTTAAGACTTGCTGCGAGTATGCTTGATATCCACACCCCACACAATATAAGAAAAGTTGAGATCACCTCTAAAATAAAAAAAAGATTTTGATTCTCAAAAACAAAGAAAACCAAAGGGATAATAAAAGGGAGTCCTAAAATCCAAGAGATAAATATAGCCCCAAAATAAGAAGGAAGAACCTCATCTTCACGCTTTGCAAAAACAAGGTCTGCAACATAACGCGTAAAAGGGAGTTGTAAGATTCCTGTGACTATCAAACTTAAAGCTAAAGTAATAGCATAGGTAACCACGACCTGAAACTTTGCAACCTGTGAATAGTTCCCCAAGTCAGAGAGATTAATAAAACCAACAATAAGAATCGCTACCATCGAAATAACCCAAGGACCAGAGCTTAAAATGGCAGAGTATCCATATACTTTTGCCAAAGAGAGAAGTCTCTCTTTTTTTAACATTTGACGCAGTTCAAAGCCTATTCCTGCCACTACTGTTCACCTATTATTTGAGTGTAGATATTGTTATACTCTTGCAAAAACATCTCTTGACGGTAATATCTCTCTACCCTCTCTAATGCAACCTCTTGCGCTTTTTTCCAAGTAGAAAAATCATTTAAATAGCGTATATACTCTTTTGCAAGTTCTGCCGGATTTGCAATATGAGTCACTGAGCCTGCCGCACCTAAAGCAATATCTTCCTCATTAAGGCCGCCATAGATTAAATCACGACAACTTCCTACATCTGTAGCAACGCAAGGAACACCTGCTGCAAACCCTTCAAGTATAACAAGAGGCATCCCTTCACTGATAGAGGTAAGTGTTAAGAGTGCTGATTGGGGGAGTATCTCCTTAATATTGCAAAAACCTAAAAACTTCATATTCTCTTGCAAGCCAAGGGATTCAACCATCCTCTGGCATTCAGCAAAATACTCTTCATCCTCATCAGTAGGGCCAACAATCCACCCTTGTACATCAGGAATCTCATTGACAGTGATACGAATGGCACGAATAAATGTTTTGATATCTTTAATGGAGACAACACGCCCAATAAGCGTAATGATGGGCTTTGGAGGGTCTTGCCTGTGAATCATGGTCGCACGCAAGCCATCTACATCTACTCCATTTGGTATTACCTTTGTTTTCTCTTTTTGGGCACCGAAGTCAATCTGAATCTTTTGCGCTCCAGGGTACAAAGAGAGAATGTGTTGTGCTTTTTGATAAGAAAATTGTCCAATCTTTTCAAAAAAACGCACCCACATATTTTTAATATAGTTAAACTCTTCTGGTTGTTTTAAGAGTGGAGATTTTTTAAAGCTTACCCAGTCTGCAATGAGCATGTCAATCTTTCTTTCGCGCGTATAGATACCATGTTCTGTTAAAATATAGGGTACCCCTTTAATGTAAGAGCCTAGTGCGCCTAAAAAGCCCGCATACCCTGTTGAAGGGGAGTGGAAGAGTTTAACTTCAGGAAGATTATCTACAATGCCCGCAAGTACCCAAATAGGTCTATGAATATTACGCAGAGTCCAAAAATAATCAATAAAAGGGATATCAGGGCAGTTTTTAAAATAGACTTCATTTAAAAATTTCCAAGAGCTCTCTGAGTATAAAAAATGTGCAAAAGTGACATCTTTCATATAAAAATCTATCTTTTTCATCGCTTCAGGAAAGTCCCCTTGGTTCTCTAAAAAAGAGTGATGTAGAGTGCGAATAGCTTCAAAACTTTTGCTATCCCCCTTGATTCTCTTTGCAGGAGGCATATCGTTATTGAACATATAGTGCACTTCAAGATGAACCAAATTTTGAGGGAGTTCATAGCGCATCTTATTATATTCGCTCTCTTGTGAGCCAATAAAACATATCCCAAATCGTATATGAGGCAGACCCTTCATCAATTGTGCTATCCACGAAGAGACTCCTCCTCGGATGTAAGGGTATGTTCCCTCCGCCAACAGCATAACATCAACACTTTCGCTTTGTCTTATATATTTACTCATATTTTCTCCACTGCTCAATGAGAGGATACATCGTATTGCTAAAGCGCAATCCATTGATATGATTCATAATAGATTTTGTTGCTTGAAAGTTCCCCATATTAAAATTAATCTCTGCTAAGTATGGAGCAACAAAAACGCTCTCTTCTGTACCCATTTTGTAAATATAAGAAAATTCTTTTGCCGCATTTTCATACTCTTGAGACAACATATAAACACGTCCTAACATAGCATTTAATTTAATATCGTAGCGATAATATTCTTGGGCTATTTGAATATATCTCTTCACTTGCTGCAGAAGAAAATCTTTTAAAGAGTCTTCAGATAATCCATAATAGATTATTTCCCAATAAAGTAGTGCTAACTCTTTCGCAAAAGTAGCCTTTTTTTTTGGATTTTCTTCAGCTTTAAAACGCTCAAGATTGAGATGAATTTTGTTGTTAATCTCTCTTTCGATTTTATCTATAATAGAAAAGCTAAAAAGTCGCACTTCATCATTACTGTTTGAGAGTGCCTGCTTAATAATAGCAATATTTTTCTGTGATAAGTTATCAGACATCGAAACAAGTGCCTTAATCTTCCAAGATGTTGAAACATAATCACTTTCCAAAAGCTCATACATCGATCCTTCTCCAAAGATACGCTCCACTTTGGTAAAATTTGTTTCAAACTCATCAAGATTAAGCAAATTAATATCCCGTACAGTTTCTTTATAGCGTACATGTTTTAGGTAGTAAAGTATCCATGGAGAGATAAGATATGCCAAAAATAAAAGAGAAAAATGAAATAGACTCATAAAGAAAAATATTCCATTTTTATTTTGAAGAAATCGTTCTTTAAGGTAGAAAGAAGCAAAAGAACCTATCGCCATACTACAAACGATATGCACAAGTAAAAAAAACTCTACATTGGTAAACTTATTTTCCATCGTCACTTTCACCACAATAGCTAATATATTGTTCTAAAAAATCTTTTTTTTCAAAAGAGAAAGCCATTGATTCTATATCGCTATGTTTTACATTTTTGAGTGTTCGCAATAGACGCTCTAAGAATCCCTCTGCGGAAGATTTCTGTGCAAATGGAAAAAGAAAAAGTAAAAAATGACATTTTTCATGTTCAATACGAACTACCATATCTAAAGAGCGCAAAAGCTTTTGTGCTGTCACATAGAGTCGCTCAGACAAAAGGAAATCTTCTGTCTTTATAACAAAATTGACTGAATCGATTTTGTAAAGATTATAGATGTGAAACAAACGGCAATACTCATAACGAAAATCTTCATCTTCTATCATTAGAAGTGTTTTTTTCTCATGCAGAAATCTCTCTTTTTGCATCTCATTCATAAAATATTGAAAAAGAATGGCAACAGATGTTAAATTCTCTTGATTAAAATACATAAAAGGAATTTTCTCAATCAAAAGCAAAGCCGTAATCTCATTCATATAAAATGCAGGTATAACCGCAATATAATCACTTTTCTTGTTTGCATAATCACTAATATAGACAGGCTTTGACTTTTGTAACACCTCTTTAATCAAAAGATCATCAAAGTTTACAGAGCACCCCATCCCATTTCGCTTAATGACCTCAAACTCCTCTCCTTCTCCCGCTTTGTATGCTATTTGTGCCATAGAGACATGAAATGAAATCGCCAAAAGCGTTAAAAAATCTTCATATTTATTTTGGTTCTTAGATTCTCGAATTAAACGCAAAGAGTTGCGTAAGCTCATTGGTTTGATTACATAATTCTTTTCAAGTTGATCGTGAGATATTTTAAGCGTATAAAATGCTTTAGAGAGTTCGCTCAGCTTCAATTCATAATAGTGTGATTTTGTTTTCGCTTCTCGAATCTGTCTATTCCAATAGTAATGAAATTCACTAAAGATAAGTGTCATCATCAATGTTGTGAGAAAGTCAACATATAAAAACTCTTCATAGCCCCAATATATCCCAAAAGCTAAAATACCCATAGCAACGATTCCTTTTTCAAAACCATGAAATAGAGTTACCACTGCCAAAAGTACAAGCATATAAGAGAAACTACCTTGAGTGATACATATATCATCAGGATTAATCATATAGCCAAGAAAAAGGTAGGAGCAAGTGATAAGGATAGTTTCAAAATAAGCAAATTGACGAAGTTTTTCTATAAAAATTTCTACTTTACTCAATTCACCTTTTTTGTGAAAAATATTTTTCATAGTAGGTTTTAATCTACTATCATCTTTTCAATCAATTTTTGTGCAACTGTTCCCAATGAGCTATTATTCCAACTTGTATCAGATGCTGTAGCACTCCAAACTACGCTACCACTTTGAGTATCGACAAGTGTTAACATCAAGCTCACCGCTGCCTCCCCATCAATGCCAGTTTTATAACGCCACTCGCTTACCCCACCGTGTAAAAGATAGGTGGCATCCTCATGAGCTGCTTCATCCAAAGTTTTTTGTGAAAATTCACTTGATTCTTTGAATGTAACACTATACCCATGTGCTCTTAAAACACCAGCTATAAGATTGGAAGCACGACTTCCTGCATGAGGCGTATCAGTGTAATTTGCTAGAGGTAAAAGTAGTATCTTAGCTTCTTTTTGCTTGTTTTTTTGCTTTATGTGAGGAAAGGGTTCATTGACTTTCACTATAGTACTACAGCTTGCAAGAAAAAATGGAAGAAGAAACAGTAAAAAATGTGATTTCATCTTGAAAATCCTTTTTAAATTAAATTTAAATCTTAACTCTAAAGTGTAATTTTAAAGATAAAATTACACTAATCTTTGTCTTAAAACGCTATTTTAAGACCATATCCAAATAATACCATCTAGAGAAATCCGACGAAACCATTCAACAAGCACGCCAAATAGATTTTTTCTATAAAAAATTCATCTTTATGCTTCTTAAAAAACCACTTGCAGATTTCGAAAAAATAGCCAAAAATTTAGGATTAAATTAATAAAAAAGTTAAATAAAATTTCAGATAAGTTATGCTTTTTCATAAAAATTTAATAGAAAAGTTATTCAACTTATGAAAATTATTTTACCAAAATTCTATTGTAAACCTTTTAAAATGCAAAGAAGTGTTTATAATATCCAAATAATAAGAATAAAAAAATGGATAAAAATATAATAACATTAAAAGTTCATAAGTGTAAAAAAGAGATACTAAAAGAGGTAAAAGAGTTTTGATATAATGGTGTGCGATAGCAAATAGATTTTAAAACAAGTGAGATGAAAGAACTTTTAAAACTATTGCAACATTTATATCACCATGTTCGGACTTTAAAGTCTTTTTATTCGTTCCGTTTCGATAGTTTTGATTATCTGAGCTTTGATGTTTTAAAAACAATACACAAATCCATTCCAACCTTACTCACTGTTTATCTACTTACCCCAAAACCCAAAAAATCCCTATTTTAAAGCTTTGCAATCATTTTCAAGTAATAATTTTAACCAAAGAGTCATGAATTTCAGACCGATTTTTGTCATTTTAGGTGATAAAAATGTTTCATCTAAGAGTAATCAACCCAATTTGTTTTATGGATTATTGATAGATATGCTTGATTATAGCAATCCACTGACTGTATGAGTCAATACAATACCTTCATTAGTTTTTGAAAGTGAGTTTAAAAAGTATTACAGTGGTATTGCTCCTCCTTCTAAGTTTATTAGCTTAAGCAGCTTAAAAATCTCAGTGATGAGAATGTGGTATTGCAATTAGGGCATAGACTCAATGTATGATTTTTACAACATCCAAAAAAAATAAAAAAAGTAAAGGCTTTTCTTAAAAGAGTTCATACTATTGCTGGGATATTTATTTGTGATATGAACAGGAACCTTAAAAATTGGATGAGAATTCACTTTTATGCACTTTTTAACAGTGCACAAATACCGTCAAGAATTAGGTTTAAGGCTGTATTGGCTCTAAAAGCACTCTATAGATCTAAAAGAATCCAATACACTCTTATATGAATGGAACTGGCAGATTAGTTGATAACATCTGTATTAAATGGTTCTGGCGTAGTGCAAAGGTAGA
>Ga0052835_100045_pt1 | contig 12075 bp, 10 predicted proteins | sample Wilsouwater61714_FD_53172 | JGI IMG/M metagenome (GOLD analysis project Ga0052835, IMG submission 53172) | Hot spring water microbial communities from Wilbur Hot Springs, California, USA - Wilbur source water - 6/17/14 | ecosystem: Environmental > Aquatic > Thermal springs > Unclassified ...
ATCCGAACAATGGTGATGCACAATGTACGATACCCAAAAATGGCTCAAAGAATGGGACATGAGGGAGTGGTTGAAATGACGCTAGTCATTAGCAAACAAGGCAGATTAAAAGATTATTACATTTCTAAAAGTTCAGGATCAAAGCTACTCGATGAGGCTGCAATAACGGCTGTTAAAAAAATTAAAGGGAATGAATTTCCAAAGCCACCTCGCCAAACGGAAGTGGTGCTGCCTATTGCATTTCAACTACGCTAAATTTTGAAATTCTATTTTTCTTGATTAAAGTCAATGATTTTAATTATCATTTTGGTAAAATAATATTTTAAAACAATTTGTTAGCTAAAGTTTACATATTCTCATTAAAGGGTAAAAAATGAAAAAATATGTAGTTCTAAGTGCAATAGCTGCAAGCGTGTTAAGTGCTAATGAGGTCGTAGTATTAGATGAGATTATAACTATTGAAACAGCTACAAAAACCCAAAAGCATATAGATGGGGTGAGTGCGAGTGTTGAGGTAGTTACCCAAAAAGAAATTGAAAAGATGGGTGCAAGCTCTTTGAAAGATATCTTTGCTAATGTTTCTGGGCTTCATACCCAGTATGGAACATTTCCAAGTGCAAGCAGCAAATCAAAAAGCTCTATTACTCTAAGAGGTATGGGTGCAAAGGGAACGCTAATTTTGATTGATGGAAGAAGACTTGGTGGTGAAGTAAGAAATCCTTATGATTTAGATAGGATTCCAGCTAGCTCTATTGAAAAAATAGAGATTGTCAAAGGTCCTATGAGTACACTCTATGGAGCAGATGCTACCGGTGGAGTTATCAATATCATCACAAAAAAACCAAAAGAGGGCAAACCACAAATCAATTTTGGTATGAGGTATGGTCAAAATGGTGATGGTGATGATAAAAACAAAAATATCCATCTAGATATCAAGGGGAAAGAAAACAAACTAGGATATAGTGTGTATATCAATCGAAGCTCTACCACACCTTATACCCAAAAAGAGGTAGCAGATGTCTATGTGATGCAAGTTGGAGGCCCAAATAACAAAACAAAACAAAAGCCTTCTCAAACAACAAATGGTACTCCATCGGCACAATTACAAGGTTTGAGTGATTATTATATCCAAGATGTTACCTATAGAGAGGATAGCGAAGTTTTAACTTATGGTGGAAGAGTTGAGTATGATTTTAGTGATGAAATAAGAGTAGGTGTTGATGTCAATAGCTTCAAAGAGGAGCGAGANGGTAGCTACATAGGGTATTTTCATCCTTCAAATGTCTCTCCTGCANCAGGAANATATATACCAGTTTTTAATATCCCAGTGTATTCAAATGATGACAATAAAAGAGTTGATATTGGCGCTGATTTAGAGATTGCTTCTATAGAGGATTTGATCTTAAAATTTAGAGCTTATAGAAGCTACTATAAAAAAAGAAATAAAACAACTGCAAAATATTGGAATGAGATGAAGTATGATAGCAAAGAGGCATCAGCTAAAAGCGGAATGAATGCGAATGTAGATATTAGAAGCTATGAAGCGGTAGCCAATTATATGCTCAATGAAAATCATCTCTTAACGGGAGGCATTGAAAAGAGAATAGAAGATAGAGACGCTACATTATTTAAACAATCCGATGCACTTACAAGCAAAAGTGTAAATTATAAGGCATATTATCTACAAGATGAGTGGATGGTTGCAGATGATCTCAATGTGATTTTTGGTGCTAGATATGATGATATCAGCAATGCCAGCTCAAAAACCACTGTTAAACTAGGAGCTGTAAAAAACTTTAGTAGTGCATTTAATCTAAGGGGTAATTTTGCTCAAGGCTATAGAGCACCTGATATTAGAGAGCTTTATATAAATAAAAACACACCAAATGGGCGTCAAAGAGGTGCAGATGTAGTTGGATATGATTTAAAACCTGAATCTACTAATAGCTATGAAGTGGGAGCAAGCGGAAGGCTAGGGAAGCTTTCTTATGATGTAGCTATCTTTTACAATGATATAAAGGATATGATAGCTGAGGTGAGAGCTAATGATAATGAAGGTGAATATTTTACTTTTAGGAATCTTTCAAAGGCAAAAACATATGGAAGTGATATTGGTTTGAAATATAAACTTAGTGATAGTGTTGGCACGAGACTAAGTTGGAATGAACTAAGAACAAAAGATAAAAAAACAGGCAAAGAGCTAGAGTTTAATCCAGATAGAATTGTTTCTACATTTTTGGATGTTGAAATCTCAAAAGATATCGATACCACTTTGGGGGCAAAATATGTAGGAAACCAGTACTACAAAAAAACAATAAACAGAGGCACGCCAAATCATAAAATCGTTGATGATAAAACAGGTGGATATACGACTGTTGATTGGAATATCAACTACTCTTATAACCAAAATGTGGCAATTTATGGAGGTATTAATAATCTAACAGATAAAAAAATAGCAGATGTCCTTGGAAGTAGTAGTGGAAGATACTATTTTGCTGGGATAAAAGTAACTTTTTAAAGGGGCATAGATGAATTTTAAAAGTATAGCACTAGCCTTATCGTTGGTATGGGCTATTAGTAGCCATGCTCAAAATATCTTGGCAGATGAGAGGTTTCCAGTTGATTATTTTATGGTGCATAAGAATTTACCTCATTATTTTCGAGTATTTAGAGAATTTGGTGATGATAAAAATTTGAGCTTAAGTAATCAACAAAAAGCGAAACTACAAAAGTTGCAAGATGCGACTGTAAGTGTAGTTATTGAAAAGGCACTCAAAGTAAGAGAACTTGAGCTTGCTTTGCAAAAGGAGGTTGTTTTTGAAAATAAAACAAGCAAGCAGTTACAAGATATGCTTGAGGAGATAGCAGCACTTAGGCTTGAGTTGACAAAAGCTCACATTGGCTGCATACAAGAGGTAAAAAAGGTGCTTACTCATGAGCAAGATAAATTTTTTATTGAAAAATTAGGAATTAAACAATGAAAAGAGTAATTTTGCTGCTTTGTTGTGTGGCAAGTCTATTTGCTGCGCCACTTGAGAAGCTTGTATTTGCTGGACCAGTAGCTACGGTTTCACACCCTTTTTTTAAGATGATTGAAAGTGATGTACTCAGTGATGTCGCTCAAAAAGTGGAGTTTAGGCTCTGGAAAAACCCCGATGAACTAAGAGCCATATTACTTAAAAAGGAAGCGCACATAGTAGCAATTCCTACCAATGTAGCAGCAAATCTTTATAACAAAGGTGTGGATTTAAAGCTTTTGGATGTATCAGTGTGGGGAATTCTTGAGATTCTTACACGAGATCAAACAATCAAAACCATAGATGATTTAAAGGGGGAACAAATAGTAGTTCCTTTTCGTGCCGATATGCCAGATATTGTACTGCAAGCTATCATGATAAAAGCTGGATTTGATCCAAAAAAAGATTTTCAAATCAAGTATGTTCCAACCCCTCCTGATGCGATGCAGATGCTTATCCTTCGAAGGGCAGATAATGTATTGTTGTCTGAACCTGCTACCTCTATGGCTATGAGAAAAACGGGCTCATTTCCACTTAAACTCATCGCACCTGAAGTCTATCGAAGTATCAACCTCCAGAAGGAGTGGGGTAGAGTCTATGGAGTTGAAGGCAAAATTCCACAAGCTGGCATTGCAGTGGCAGGAAACCTTGATGCAAATATTGTAACAAGAATAAAAGAGGAGTACAAAAAAGCACTACAATGGTACAAATCAAACCCTACCGAAGCTGGTAGTTTGGTAGAAAAAAATTTAGATTATTTCAGTGCTGATGCTGTAAGTGATTCAATATCTCATGTGCAACTTGATGCAAAAAGCGCTTTTGAGTCAAAAGATAAATTGGAAGAGTTTTTTAACATTTTGTTTGAGATTGAGCCAAAGCTCATAGGTGGCAAAATACCTGATGAAGGGTTTTATTTTCAATGAAGACACTAATCAAGATTATCCGTGATTTTCCTTGGTTTTTGTGGAGTGGATGGGGGAGTGTTGCTTCGATATTTCTGTTTTTGGCTCTATGGGATTTAGGAAGTCAACTGTATGGAGAGCTAATACTTCCTTCTCCCATAGAGGTGCTAGGCTCTATATGGGAGTTATTTAAAAATGAGGAGTTTAGAGCTGAACTCTTTTTGACTGTAAAAAGGGGACTTATAGGATTTGGCATTGCTTTAGCTGTTGGGACCATTTTGGGACTTTTAGCAGGTTATTTTATCACAGCTTCCATTATGAGCCGTCCAATAGTAACTATCTTAGTAGGGGTACCTCCAATTGCATGGATAGTTTTAGCGATGATTTGGTTTGGCTTTGGTGATACGACTGTAGTATTTACCGTGGTAGTGGCATCTTTTCCGATTGTTTTTGTAGGTGCCTTGCAAGGCAGTCGTACACTAGAGGGGGATCTAAAAGAGATGATGGATAGTTTTCATATTGGGTTTTGGCAAAAGTGTAAGGATTTGTATTTTCCGCACCTTTTTTCCTACCTTTTTCCATCGTGGGTGAGTGCGCTTGGGATGGGTTGGAAGGTAGTGGTAATGGCTGAACTTCTCAGCGCCAATGAGGGAATTGGGGTATCACTGGCTGTTGCAAGAAGCCATCTTGATATGTCTTTGGCTTTGGCTCTTGTGTGTGTCATGATAGGGATTTTGCTTTTTGTAGAGTATATCATCTTAGAGCCTATTAAAAAAGAGGTAGAGTCGTGGAGAGACTAGTTGTAACGGGGCTTAATTTTTACTATGGATTTACCCAAATTCTAAAAGATATCAATTTTGCTTTAAAACAAAATGAGATTATTAGCATCGTTGGACCAAGTGGTGGTGGCAAAACTACACTACTTCGGCTTTGTGCAGGGCTTTTGGATGTAAGTGAAGGCAAGATCATAAACACATTTAGCTCATTTGCTTTTGCATTTCAAGATGCTAGGCTGCTTCCTTGGAAAACAGTGATAGAAAATATCATGCTTCCTATAGCTTCTAAAATGGACTNTAACAAAGCCTATAATGAAGCCTGTAGCATTGCCCTTAGATTTGGGCTTGAGAGAAAAGATTTTAAAAAATACCCAAAAGATTTAAGTGGCGGAATGAAGCAAAGGGTCAATTTTGCAAGAGCTTTGATAATCAAACCAAAGCTTCTGTTTCTAGATGAGCCTTTTTCTGCACTTGATATTGGATTAAAAAGGGAGCTTCAGGATTTTGTTTTGCAAAGCTCTAAAGATCTTGGCACAAGTGTTCTATTTATTACGCACGATTTGATGGAAGCGATAAGATTAAGCGATAAAATCTTGCTTCTAAAAAGCGATCCAGGAGAGATACTCAAAAGCTATCAGCTACACACCCCAAAAAGTCAAAGAGATGATGGGTTTGTATTTGCTAAAACAAAAGAGTTTTTAAAAGATATTGATATTATCAATACATTTGAAATAAAGGTGAGATAGTGGCTAAGAATCTAAAAAAGAAAGCAGCCAAACACTACAAATTTTACCCTGATGAAGCCAATATTCCGCCATATCTAGCCTATGGATTTCGACCATTATTTTTGATATTGCCACTTTATATGGCTCTTTTGATGCTACTTTGGGGGTTTGTTTTTAGGGGCAAGTTAAATATCTTTGATGATCCTCTTAGTTGGCATATCTATGAGATGCTCTATGGTGTGGGAGTTGCTGGGATTATGGCTTTTATCTTTACTGCAGTTCCAGAGCTTTTTCCTGGGGTTGTGCCAATAGTTGGAAAGCTTCTTCGTCGTATTGTCGCCCTTTGGATTTTGGGTCGGATAAGTTTTTGGTTGATAGATTTTTTGGGTGTATATGTGGTTGCTTTTATCAATATATCTTTGTGGGTTTATATAATCTTTTGGGTATTTAAACCAGTAGTACTTGATCCACTTCAAAGGCATGCAAGTATTGCATATACGATAGTTGTTTTGACACTTTTACAAATACTTTTTTTTGCTTCAAAGGGCGGCTTCGTGGGAATTGATAGCTTTAGTATCCTAAAGCTCTCTTTAGGTGGGTTTATGGTGCTTATCCTTTTGGCACTACGAAGAGTCAATATGGAAGTAATCAATCAAATAATAGAGAGAAAATCACTTGATGATGTGTTTGTAGCAAAACCGTTTAGGTATAATCTAGCGATATTTTGTATTATCCTATTTAGTAGTGTTGAGTTTTTCTATCCGACAAATTCAGCACTTCTGTGGATTGGATTAGCAAGTGCTGCGGCGTTACTTGGGATGCTTAATGATTATCATTTGCAATTTGAATCTATTCTAGGTGAGCCTTTTGTTTGGTACCTAGGATCTATTATAGCGATGATGGCGCTAGGGTATGGCTTTTTGGGATTTGCTATTTTTACTGGCATGGGTGGTGAAAATCATTTTAGACATTTTTTAACTACTGGGGCATTTGGGATAGCCTTTTTTATGGTGATGGTCATCATCGCTTATATCCATACAGGAAGGGTGCTTCAGTCAAATCTATGGATAGCAAGTGGTGTGATTATGCTTATATTTGCCGCACTTTGTAGAAGTTTGATACCCTTTTTTAGTGCGCTCTATTGTCCTTTGATGGGGTTATCAATGCTGCTTTGGATACTACCTTTTGTGATATATTTTTTAAAAACAAAAGAGTTTCTCCTTACCCCTAGAGTTGATGGAATAAAGGGTTGATAGCAAATATTTATATAGGCTAAAAAGGTTGTAAACATTTCAAAATCAGCTAAGAAGATAGAGCTAAGGTGTAATTACCCTTCGGCTGTACCTTTAGGGTGATAGAATGCAGAGCGGAAGACTGTTTTTTGCCGTCTGAATTAACATGATTGTTGGGCTTTTGCCAGTTGTGCTGCAGCTTGAGATTTCCTAAGGAGATAAAACTTCAATTATCCTCTTTTGATGTGCAGATATTACCACAAAAAGAGGATGCAAGAAAATTAAAATGCTACTCATTTTATATCTAGCAAATTTATGCAAAGGAAGCTTTCAAATCTTCTATTGTAAACTCTTTTTTCTTAAGATATCCCTGTCTATACAATATGTTTGAAATCTTTCAAAAAGCTTTTTTAGCATATTTTTTATATTATCTAGCTTTTTTTGATTATTAGCGTGAGCTAAATCATTTCTATTATTAGCTAATTCAACTATTAAATCTTTTGAAAATTTTTCACAATCTTGTATGTTTTTAAGTGTTTTTTGAATCTTTTTGATATCTTTTACTTTTAATTCATTCTTGTATTTTTTGTTGTTAAAAGCAAATCTAACTATATTTTTAGCATTAGAAGTTATCTTATAGCTATTGTTATTAATTTGTTTTTTAAATATTTTTTTAAAATCATCACTATACTGGCATAATGAATGCGCACAATACCAGCCAATAGCTTCATCAAGCAGTGTAATAGCGTTTAGATAATACCCTTTTTGATTTACTATCTTTGCTAATTCAAAAAGTTGGATATCCTCTCTTTTTTCTTTTAAATCAATAAATAGTTTTAAATGCTCTTGAAGCTCTTTAAGCTTTGTTAGCAAGGGACTGATTTTTTTGTGTTTTTTAATGGATTCAATTGCTTTGAGTATTTTTTCTACTAAAGAGTTTTGTCCCTTAAAGAGATTTATTAAAGAATTTGCCATAATATGCTCAGTAAACTCTGAAAGCATATTAATAAGTTCTTGAAAATTTTTATCGGTGGTTTTTATATGGTTAGAAATTGTATAGTTGTTTTCGAAGCTTGATAGAACAAAACTGATATTGGCGATATCTAAATATTCCTTCAAGTCGACTATTTCATACTTTCCTTCAATATCATTATTTCTATCAGGCTTTACTATCTCTTTAGCAAAAAGAATTTTTTCTATTTTATTGGTTTTTTTAAAATTTTGTATAACTAGGTCTATAATGGCAAGGATAGGAATATGCCTAAAGCCGTGGGTTAAATCAACTATAATTTCATCATATTTATCTACCAACATATCTATTTTTTGAAAGATTTCAAAATATTCATTCTCTTTTATGAGAGAAATTTGATCATTAAACTCGCATTGCTTTCCTTCTATGCTTAAAATATCTTTATTAAAGTATTTTGCATCTTTTGTATAAATTGGTATTATTTTATACTCACTTGAATATCTATCGATTAACAGAGAAAGAGTGTTATAATATTTTTTAACAGTCTTTTCTCCCTCGAAATAGTAGTTTGCTTTATATTTATCGTTTTCCACATTTGATTTCTCTTTGCTTATCCATGTTGCATTTTGTATACCTAAAATTGTTAAAACCGCTTTTTGTTTTTTCATCATCCCCCCCTTCTTGTTAGCTATCTTTTAATCCAATCCCTTAAGTCATAACATAACTTGCCGGGTGCGTTTTATCTTTTTTAAGAGGCTTACCCGACTTTCCAATTACCATGTTCTTTCATCAATAGCCGCTAAATTTTTACTATTTATCATAGGGTTTTATCCTTTATTCTCTTTTTACATATCATAAAATGAGTTAAGGTAAGCTTAAATTTAGTAAAAAGTGCAAGCGAGTCGAAAGAATTTACGCACTCAATCGATGAGAAAATTTTCCAAAAATGTATGACTACTTGATTTATAGTGGATTCTTTGCTTTATCTCAAATGGTGGATGGAATACTTAAATGATGAGTTGGTACTTTTCTTGAGACTCTCTCTAGCATCTTAAGATGAGAAAATCAAAAAGAAGCTGAAATCATACTCAACAAAGGTTGGCGCATATCATTGAAAGCTACATGCCATGAAGTTCATGGCATGTAGGTGTTAGTCACTTAGTTTCTTCTCATATTTGGAAACCATTTTTACACTCACTTTGTAGCTAATGTAGATGACTATCGGCCAGAGTGTAAACATCACTATTTCATAGATATATTCCATCATTTTCTCCTAGTAGTTGTGCGAATCGGGAGCTTCCATCTCCTCTTTTGTGATTTTTACCTTATCCATTGAGTACCACGCATAGGCGATATAGGCCAGAACAAATGGTACCATTAGCGAAGCATAACTCATCGCCATAAGCGTGTAGTGGCTTCCTGATGAGTTCATGATAGTAAGTGAGCTTTGCAAATCATATGTTGATGGATAGTAGGCTGTATTGTTAAATCCAACACTAACTAACAGTGCAGTAACTGTAAGCACTATTCCTACACCAGCAGTTTTGATGCAAGTTGTCTTTTTGTAAACAACAGTGAAAAATACAGCAAGAAGAACCATCACCACTCCAAGCAAAAAGATAGCAAGAAGAATGGGCATCTCTAAAAAGTTTAAAAAGTATTTGTACTCTTGCATAAAAATCGTGCCATTAGCATCAACAGCAAAGCCATCCTTTGTAAATATCCAAGCCAAAAATCCCAAAAATGAAAGCAAGAAAAAAATCATATTGGTTTTGACAGACTTAATTGCATTCTCGCGGATTTGCNCATCATCAACAGCATTAATGATATAGAGTGCACCACTAATTCTTGTAAGAAACACAAGAGCAAATCCAAGCAGATAGTTAAACGGATTAGCTAACGCTTCTAAACCTCGAANTGAATTTTGCCAGTGAGAAAAGTTATTGGAATCAACTATAAATTCACTGCCACTAAAAAATGTCGAAATCGCTACACCAAGCAAAAAGACACCAAGTGAACCATTGATATATAAAAAGGTTTCGTAGGTTTTTTGACCTAAAAAGTTATTAGGTTTTTTGCGGTACTCATAACTTACTGCTTGAATGATAAAACAAAACAAAATCGCCATCCAAATCCAATAGGCACCACCAAAACTTGTTGCATAAAAGAGTGGAAACGCTGCAAAGAGCGCACCACCAAAAAGCACGAGTGTCGTAAAACCAAGCTCCCATTTTCGCCCTAAGGCATTTACAATCATAGTTTTTTGAGTTTCATTTGTTGCAAGCTTATTTATAAGTGTTTGCCCCCCTTGCACAAACATAATAAAGACAAACAATCCACCTATGAGCGAAACGACAATCCACCAATAATGTTGAAGTACAACTAAATCTAAATCACCAAATCCCATCTTAGTGTCCTCCTTCTGGACCAATTTTAATTTGTTTGGTCATAATTTTTATCTCTGCAATGAGAAGGGTAGTAAAGAGCATTGCAAACAAAAAGAAGCTAACCATAACGCTTGTGCTTGCAATATTGGTCACCGCAACACCAACTGGCATCAGATCTTGAATCGCCCAAGGTTGACGACCAACTTCAGCTACTATCCATCCTGCTTCTGAGGCAATATAGCCAAGTGGAATACTCCAAAGAGCAGATTTAAGTACAAGCGGATACTGCATGATGTCTCGTTTTGTAAGTAAAAAGAGCACCAAAGCAAAGAGTATCAAAAACCATCCACCCAAAATAACCATGATGTGGAATGAGTAGAATGTCAATCCAACTGGAGGTACAACATCTTCAGGTGCTTTGAGATACCCATACCCAAAGTAAGGCATATTGGCTTCCAAAGTAGCTTTTGCTTCTTCGGCTTTGAGTGTGTCATTTGCTTTTATTGCCTCTTTGTAACTCTCAAGTGCTGCGATGGCAATTTTTCCTTTTTCTATCTTCTCTTCTGTGCTCATTATGCCTTGCTCTTTGTTACCATAAACNAAATCATTAACTCCTGGTACAAATGCGTTGAGTTCACGGTAGCCTAANATAGAGAGAAGGTATGGAATCTCGATGTCAAAGATATAAGTTTCTTTTGTATCTCCAACTTCTTTGTTAGGATTTAATAGTCCAAGCGCCACGATTCCAGCACCTTCCTTGCCATCATAGAGCCCTTCCATTGCAGCAAGTTTTACGGGTTGTTTGTCTGCGAGTTGATGTGCTGATTCATCACCAGTTATAATGATAAAGATGGATGCAATTAGCCCAAATATCGCTCCAATGAGCATAGAGTTTTTCGCAAAAATAACATCTCGTTTTTTAAGTAAATACCACGCACTCACACCTACAACAAGCAGTGCTGCTATGACATAGCCACTTCCAACGGTGTGTATGAATTTTGTAATAGCAATNGGCGAGAAGAGTACATCCCAAAAGTTCATCATCTCATTTCTGACTGTATCGGGATTAAAGCTCATACCTACAGGATATTGCATCCAGCCATTAGCGACTAAAATCCAAAGTGCTGAGAGGTTTGAGCCTATTGCTACCAGCCATGTGGAGAGCAGGTGAAATTTTTTCCCCACCTTATCCCAGCCAAAAAACATCACTGCAAAGAAGGTTGACTCCATAAAAAAGGCAAGAATCCCTTCNACTGCAAGTGGAGCNCCAAANATATCACCAACAAACCAGCTATAATTTGCCCAGTTGGTACCAAACTCAAACTCCATAATCAGCCCTGTAGCAACACCAAGAGCGAAGTTAATCGCAAAGAGCGTCATCCAAAATTTAGTTGTTTTTTTCCAAAAAAGATCCCCAGTTTTGACATAAATGCTNTCCATGATAGCTACTATAAATCCTANTCCCAAAGTAAGAGGAACAAATGCCCAGTGATACATTGCTGTGAGTGCAAATTGCGCACGGCTCCAGTTGACTAGTTCTTCCATNTTTTTCTCCTATTTTATGCGTAAATTTTCATAAACAAACTGTGATTTCTCTTCGTCTGTTTTATACTCAGTTTTTATACTCTTATCGTGTATAAAAAACTTTAGAAAAATCAATATCACTACAAGNTTTATAAAGATTATTTTCCACAATGTTTTACCGATGGTCATATTTTTAAAACCATCAAGGTAAAAGGTGTAAATACTCTTTAAACTCATCGCAATTGACTCTTTAACTTATGAGCTAAAAATTTCTCTACAACTTCAGCTGCTGTTGTGCCATCATCTTTTGAAAGCTTTTGGATTGTAATGCCAGCACTCTCTAAAGTACTTCGCATATTTTTGCCAACAGCTTGCGCCAAAATTACATCACACCCCTGAAGTTTTGCTATATCTTTTCTATGGTGATTTCCTTCACCATGGGCATGCTTGTGGTGTTTATGACTATCTTCATGTTCATGCTCTTGCGCGTGATGATTTACCACAAACCCTACAAGCTTTGCATCTTCATAGATAGCATAAAA
>Ga0052835_100046_pt1 | contig 11998 bp, 9 predicted proteins | sample Wilsouwater61714_FD_53172 | JGI IMG/M metagenome (GOLD analysis project Ga0052835, IMG submission 53172) | Hot spring water microbial communities from Wilbur Hot Springs, California, USA - Wilbur source water - 6/17/14 | ecosystem: Environmental > Aquatic > Thermal springs > Unclassified ...
ATCCTTTGTTGGTTGTGATTTGATGTGATCAATAAATCATCAATCAACAGGATACGTCACCCTCACTCCTGCTCTCCATACACAAGATTTGAGCTTAACTCGGGCATACCTTGCATGCGGTGAATTTCGCGATCCAGTTATCTGTTTTCGCGCCTCCGCTTATGTGGTTGCTCCTGCCGTTCGCGATGGCGATCGCCATTTCCCGACTGGTGCTAGGGTTGCATTATCTCTCCGATGTGCTTGCTGGCGCATTGCTGGGCGGAATGATTGCGTTGCTTGCCCTGTACCTACAGGGCATGTAATGGATGTATCCGATTCATAACGGTACCTTTACGTTCGTCGTTTTTGAAAACCAGCAGTTGCCACTCAATCACATTGGCATTGCGTCCAGCGAATGAGACGATAAAGCCATGATTGATCTTGCCAGTTCCAAGACAGCCCATATAGGCGGCCTGACGGTAATCATGACACTGATTCCTGCTCAGCAAGCGGCGACCAGCAGGTTAATAACTGGGTTCTTCGGCTAGAGAGAATTGATAAGCAAAGAGGCTGTAAACTTATTTCTGAATCCGTGGACTATCCCTAGCGATTAAGCATAACGCATTGAATATAAGCTGGAATATCGTCCATCACTCATTCACCCCATTAGCCCATGCCCCGCTTTGAAGTTCGTCAATCATCGGTTATCGAACACGCCCGGCGCATGCCCTGGATTTCGATCGCGGTGTCGTCGCCCATATGCGCTTCTTTATTCACCTGCAGACGCGGCCGCTGGTATCGCTTCCATAAGGCCGCCAAGCTGTTGTCACAGGCTGCAAGTTTCGCAACCGAGTGCTCGGAGGGTGCGCCCCTATGCGCAAGTTCCGGCCCGCACTGACCGCTTCGCAACCGAGTGCTCGGAGGGTGCGCTCGCGCAGGTGCATGAAAATGCACCCCGAACTGGCAAAATGGCACAAGGCGCACCAATATCGATACCAAAGCCGGTCTTCGTTGCCGAAAAATCCGGCAACCCGCTACGCGCAAGCGGCTGGATAAGGTTGATGCGCATAGAAAATGACTAAGCTCAATTCAGGTTCACGGTTTCAGGACCTATTTAGGTTGGGTGAAAATGATGCGGGATCTACGCATTTTGCCGAAAATCCGGGATAGTTGGAGCTACCTGTATGTTGAACATGCGCGCCTCGATCAAGAAAACTACGGTATATGCATCCATGATGCTCGAGGGTGTGTATACGTACCTTGTGCCTCCCTGTCCCTACTGATGCTCGGACCGGGTACGTCTGTAACGCACGCTGCGATTGCAACAATGGCTGAAGCCGGCTGCTTGGTGGCGTGGGTCGGCGAACAGGGCATTCGCTTGTACGCCCAAGGCTTGGGCGAGACGCGAAGTGCGGCCAACCTCTTGCGCCAAGCCGCTTTATGGGCGAACCCCGCAGAGCGAATGCAAGTAGTTCGTCGGATGTACGAGATGCGATTCCGCGAACCGATTCCATCAGAATTAACCTTGCGCCAGGTGCGCGGTAAGGAAGGCCGGCGTGTGCGCGCCGCGTACGCTGCCGCCAGTAGGAAGTTTGGGATTGAATGGACAGGTCGCCAATACAAGCGTAGCGACTGGGACCAAGCAGATCCGGTGAATCGTGCCCTCTCCGCAGCCAATGCGTGTTTGTACGGGGTGTGCCATGCGGCCATCGTGTCGCTGGGTTACTCGCCAGCCATTGGATTTATTCACACGGGAAAGATCTTGAGTTTCGTGTACGATGTTGCAGATCTTTACAAGGTTGACCTGACTGTCCCCCTGGCTTTCGAAGAGGCTGCCAGGGGAGACCACAACAACCTTGAGACGAGGGTACGGCATCGCTGCCGGGATGTTTTCTATGAGCAGCGCCTCCTCAAGCGCATCGTCAGTGACCTCGAAGATCTCTTTGGTCCAGTCGCGGAACCCGGCGAAACGGCTGCCGATAAGGACATGGCCCTCCCCGGTCAATTGTGGGATCCAGATGGAAACGTGAACGGAGGACGCAATTTCGGGGAAACTGCTTAATGGTCGTGCTCATCGTCGAATCAGCACCGCCGTCACTGAGGGGCGAACTGTCCAAGTGGATGCTGGAGCCAAGAGCCGGGGTTTACGTCGGGACCATTTCTGGTGCCGTCCGCGACTTGCTTTGGGAAAAGGCATGTGCGCAAGTTGATGACGGTGGCTGCATNATGATTCATTCCGCCGCCAATGAGCAAGGGTTTGTCATTCGCTCATGGGGNGATACGAGCCGGGTTGTGGAGNAGTGGGAAGGCCTCTTCTTAGTACGACGCCTTCCGCGCCCGGCAGTGGAAGTGGTGCAGGAAGCACCGCTGGTGATGCGCCTATGGGCGAAGACCAACCCCTTTCAACCTTTGCCATGTCACCTGGTCGATGTGGGCTATGTCGCTTTAGAGTTGCTCAAGACGAATGCGTTCAGGATGGTGAAACGCCGGTTTGCCGAAGCGACGGCTTGCCCGGTCGACGCGGTCGATAGCTGGATCGGTTATCTGGTGGCGCTCCACGACTGGGGCAANTGCTGGAGGAATTTTCAGGGACGCGCGCCCGCAAAGCTAGNCGAATCGCTCTTGAATGCCGGACTTAANTTGAACGTCGAAGAACAGGAAAAGAGCATTCGNCATGAAGTCATCAGTCGTTTGTGGGTGGAGGAGCACCTCGAATCCTGGGCTGGTTGGACACGTCGTGCCGCCCGCACCGTCGGTGCGGCCATCGCCGCGCATCATGGCCGACTCGGTCAGGATCTGCCCCAGCTGTTCGAGTTTGAAGGACGGGACAAATGGGAGGTTCTCCGAACAGAAGTGGAGGAGATGGTTCGCGCGGTATTCCACCCTGAACCGTGGCAAGCCGACTTTGTTCATCACAGCGTTGCAGGAATGTTGCTGGCGGGACTAATCGTATGGGCTGATTGGATTGCCAGCAACGAACAGTTGTTCCCTTTGCGGTGGAATGGCGAAGGATGGTTTGACTACATCGATCTTAGCCGGATTGCGGCGAGACAAGCGGTGCAGCGATTGGGCCTGGGTGAAGAGAACCCCTGGCAACTGTCGCGCACCTTCGCCGAGACGTGGCCGAATCTCCAGAATCCGCGCCCAATCCAATTGGCTATGGAAGATCTGGTGCAGACTGACGCCGGTACTGAAGCTGGGCTCGTTATTATCGAAGCGCCGATGGGAGAAGGAAAATCTGAAGCGGCGCTCTACCTGGCCACCCGGTGGATACAAGACGGCGGTGGACTGTACGTCGCTCTTCCCACCGCGGCTACATCTAACCAAATGTTTGACAGAGTAAGGCGCTTTTTGAAGCAGCACGACGCAGGAGAAGCGGCGGCGCTACAGCTTGTCCACGGGGCCAGCTGGCTCGTAGACGACACAAGTCCCGAGGTGGTGCCCGAAATTTACAATAAAGATGACGATGCGGACGGACAGGTCGCATCGGAGTGGTTTCGTCCTCGCAAACGCAGCTTATTAGCGACCTATGGTGTCGGCACCATTGACCAAGCACTCATGGCCGTCCTGCATGTAAAACACGGTTTTTTACGGCTCCTTGGCCTGGTTGGCAAAGTCCTGATCGTCGATGAAGTGCACGCGTACGATGCATATATGAGCGAAATGCTCACCTTACTTCTCAGTTGGTGCCGGGCGCTGGGTATTCGCGTTATACTGCTGTCTGCAACACTGCCACGAAGCCGGCGAGAGGCTTTGATTGCTGCGTACTCCGGGTGTGAGCGATCGGCTGGTTCGTCCGACGGGTTCTCCACACCATATCCCCTCGTAACCGTAGTGAAACCCAGTGGTGAGGTTGTCGAGCGGAGTGTGGAGCCCGGGAAACGCCGGGCACATGTTCAAATCCTGCATCAAGAAGGCATGTTGGGCGATGCGCAGGCTGTCGCAAAGCTGGCGGTAGAACGGCTTGGCAATGAGGGTTGCCTGTGCGTTATCGCAAACACAGTTGGTTTAGCACAGGCTATTTTCGAGGAACTCAAGCGGATCGCACCGGACGTCCCGAAGCTCCTGCTCCACAGCCGCTTCCTGGCTCGGGATAGACAACGGATTGAGAAAAAGGCACTTGAATGGTTCGATAGCCGCAGCCTGCTGCCTTCTACTAACCCGCGCCGGACAGAACGACCCAAACGGGCTATCCTGGTTGCCACACAGGTCGTCGAACAATCACTCGACCTTGACTTTGACGAGATGATCACTGAAATCGCTCCCATCGACCTTTTGTTGCAGAGAAGTGGGAGATTGCATCGCCACCAACGTCCGGAGCGACCCCGAACACAAGCCGCCCTGCACATCCTTCTGCCCGAATCCGGCAGTTTTGATTTTGGTAAGACGGGCTCGGTGTANGCTCCATATATNCTGANACGAACACGGCTTTCGTTGGGTGATAGCTGGANGCTGCCGGACGACATGCGCGCGCTGGTCGAATCGGTGTATGGTCCTGAGTCCTCGAATCTCTCGGCAAATGTACGGGAACAGTTGGCGACAACCCGCCAGCTATGGGAGGAGCAGGAGACGACTCTCTGCCGCAAGGCCGCTGTTTACCTGATTCCTGGACCTTATCCAAGGGCGTTTCAGTTGGACCGGGCTGCAAGGGTGCTCTTTGAGGATGACGAGAGCTTGCAGAGTTATTTCTCGGCTCGGACGAGGCATGGCCATCACACGGCACTGGTCCTTATCGTCGATAGAGTGGACTGGGAGGCCGTCTCACACTCTGCGCGGGCGCCGTCCCGTCGAGTTCTGCAACAGCTGATGCTGCAAACGGTGAATCTGCCCCGATGGTGGCTCCGTGACATCGAGACTGAAGACGGGTTCGATCCCCCGATGAAACCGCCCCGGTGGCTCTCGGTTGAGTGGGTATTGCTTGTTGAACAGGGCGTCTGGCGCGGTCGGCGTCGGGAAGGAAGTCCCATTCGTATTCAAATCGATTCAGATCTAGGAGTGACGCTCGTGGAACAGGAGGACGTGGCCCGTGGCAACATTTAACGTGCTGACGGAAACATGGTTAACCGCTGTTGATTTCGACGGTCGGGAGCAGGCGTACAGCCTGCTCGAATTGTTGACGAAAGCCCACCAACTCCGGGCTATCGTGGACCCTTCCCCGCCGATTCAGTTTGGTTTGTACCGTTTTGCCATCACCTTTGTGCAAGATGCCCTACGACTCGTTGAGTTTGAAGACCTAGAGGATGCACTGACGGAGGGTCAGTTCCATCGGGAGACGTTTAAGCGGTATGCAGAAACAGTGGGGTGGCAACGGTTCGACTTATTCGATGTGGACACCCCTTTTATGCAGACGCGGCCCGTTCCAGGCGATACACAAAACGCAAAATCCGTTGTCGAACTCTTTTACCATCTACCAACCGGTACGAACGTCGTTCACTTTTTCCATATGCAGGAGCATGAACATGCGGTCGCACCGCCCGTCGCAGCGAGGGCGTTGTGCTCAATCGCGCCCTTCATGACATCCGGCGGTAAAGGTTACTCCCCTTCCATTAACGGAGCGCCGCCATGGTATGTACTGGCGGTAGGAAGAAATCTGTTTGAAACGCTTTTGCTCAATTGTTGCGTCATGCCGATCTCGGGCTTGGATCATACCACGCCTCCAATTTGGGCAAGGGATGACTCCTTTACACCACGGGCGGAGAAAGGAGTTCGGTCGCTTGGCGAGGGGTTTACATGGCAGCCGCGTCAGGTGCGGTTGTTGCCGTCGGAAGGCGGGACCTGCACGTATACGGGCCGGCCTTCACCCGTGCTGATTCGACAAATCGTTTGGGGCCCTGGACATAAGTTCGGTGGGCAAGACCAATGGCTGGATCCCCACGTCGCTTACATCCACGATGACAAGCGCGGGACTCTACCCTTGCGGCCGCGCACAGATCGGCCGCTGTGGCGGGACTATGGTCCCTTGTTCTTGTTGCGTCACGCGCAAGGGAGCGGACACAGGTCCTCGAGGCCACTGATTGTGACGCAACTCGCACGGTTGAAAGAAGAGCGTATCATTCCGCGGGAGACGGCTGAACAGTTTGAGATCTATGGCATGCGGGTCGACAAGGCCAAGGTGTTCGAATGGCAATATGAGCGCTTGCCATTGCGCACCGCCCTCTTGCAAAACCCAGAAGCCGGTTTGCAGGTGCAGCATGCCCTCGATATGGCCGAAAAAGTCGCCAAAAGTCTCGAGGTCGCCGTCAGGCAGCACGCTCCACGGGATGGTGGTGGAAACCCGCGCGCTTTAAACGGGATCTTCCATCACGTTAGCTGGCAGTTTTGGACGCTCTTGCGCGAGTTCTTTGAGGCTGAGTACTTGGAGAAGTTGGCTATACAGACGCCAGGGGATGAATATGCGCGCTTGAGTTTGCTGGATGCCTGGAAAGCTGCGCTGCGCAGCATTGGCTGGCAATGTCTCGATGAAGCCTCCNAGCTTGTGGGGACTAGTGCGGAAGCATTGCGGAGGCAAGTGCTGGCGAGGAACGCCTTTGCCAGAAACTTGGCCATTGCCTTAGGCGACGTGTCTGCGAAAGANGGACGAAAAGGGATGAAGCGAAGATGAAAACCAGTGTACAGATGTATTCGGACACCGTGAAGCGATTTATAGAATCCTTGGAAGAACTGGCTCGAAGCGAGTCTCGGGGTGAATTGGCTGTGTTGCGTCGCAATGCTGGCGAGAGTTTGGGCACGTCTCNTGGAGCAATCGGACTATTTTATCGCCTANTGCCTGCCCGGTTTGGCGACCGGGAAGAGATCTTCTTCNTNGTGGCGACGCTATTTCCATGGAATAGGATAGAGGCATCCGAAGGGAACTTNGGTCAGTCCATGGCCCGTCTGCGTGCCAAGACGGATAGCACTGCACTGGACCGGCGCATGACCATCTTGCTGGACGCAGACTTTGCCAGGTCGGACAGTGGAACTATCAGGCCAGGAGAATTGGGATTTCGCCTCCGGCAGGCGGTCAAACTTCTGGCCAGTCAGGAAATAGGTGTCGATTGGCGCCGTTTACTTGTCGATCTTTTGAACTGGTCACACCCGGACCGGTGGGTGCAACGCGAGTGGGCCCGAGCCTATTTCGGGATATCTGCGGGTGAGCTGCCTGAAAAGAATTGACGCAAGGAGATCGTATAAATGTTAATGGAAATCCACATATTGCAAAACCATGCCCCCAGCAACTTGAACCGCGATGATACAGGGAGTCCCAAGGACGCGATATTCGGTGGCGTTCGGCGGTCAAGGATTTCTAGTCAAGCGCTCAAACGAGCCATTCGGCGCTCGCCCGTGTTTCAGGACGCCTTGCGAGACGCAGGATTGGCAATGCGGACCCGTCAATTGCCGCAGAAGGTAAAAGAAATCTTGCTGCAGCGCGGCCTATCAGAAGAAATGGCCGACATCGGGGCACAGAAAGCGTCGGGGTTTGGTACGAAAGATGGCAAGGAACAGAAAGTCGATGCAGAGCGCAACCATGTCGAAACGGCGCAGATCATGTATCTGACGCCCCAGGACATGGAGGCAGTCGCTGAGGTCATATACACTGCCGCCGTGGAGGCGAAGACGGCCGATCACTTTCGCAAGGTTTCCGCGAAAGAACTGCAAGCCAAGGCAAGAGATAATTGGCGCCCCATCACGCCAGACGTGGCCCTTTTCGGCCGCATGATTACTTCGGATGCGTTTCGGGATGTGGAATCGGCGCTGCAAACCGCCCACGCCATTTCAACGCATCGAATGGAACACGAATTCGACTACTACACGGCCGTGGACGACCTGCTCGATCCATCAACCTCCGAGGATGACAAGGGCGCCGCCATGATTGGTGACGTAGAGTTTACCTCCGCGTGCTACTACAAGTACTTTGGGCTGGACCTCGATGGGTTCGTTGATAACCTTGTGGGTGGACGTGGGGACATCAGTCCTGAGGAAAGGGCTAGAGCGGTAGAGATGGCTCAGGTGACCGCCTTGGCGTTTCTTGAGGCAGCTATCTTTAGTATCCCCTCTGGAAAGCAGAACAGCTTTGCTGCCCACCAGCTTCCTGACGCCATTTTGGTCGAAGTCTGTGAGCGCAAGGTGCCGGTAAGCTATGCCAACGCTTTTGTCAAGCCGGTTCAGTCGCGAAGTGGCGAAGATCTCGTCACCCTGTCCATCGAAGCCCTCAAAGCTCATGTAGAACTCCTTACGAAAAAATTCTCCCTACGCCGTGTCGGCCGATTCTGGTTCTCCACCCGGGCTATCCAGATTGAGGGGACGCGGGCTTGTGAGACAATCGATGAGCTGTTGGCCCAACTTAAGTCAGTTCTTCGGAGTGGAATGAGCGTTGGCTAAGGTTCTTTTGATGTATCTCGAGTCACCGCTGCAATCGTGGGGATTGCGTTCCCGTTGGGACGTGCGCGATTCGGGAGATGAGCCGTCCAAATCCGGGGTCATCGGATTGTTGGGATGTGCACTGGGGTATGGAGTAGGTGACCCCTACCTACAAGAGTTGGACGAGTCCCTGCGCATGGGGGTACGGGTCGAACGGGCGGGGCGAAAAATAACTGACTATCACACCGTTACAGGTATTATGCGAACAGCAGACGGCGGGCTTAAGGGGAGCGACCAGGATTCGAACACCATCGTTTCACCGCGCACGTATCTACAAGATGCTGCGTTTCTTGTGGCTTTAGAAGGAGACACCTCGGTGTTGCATAGCTGTGCCGAGGCACTGCAGAACCCGCGCTGGCCGGTCTACTTGGGTCGGAAGGCCTGCGTCCCCAGTCGGCCGGTCTTTCAGGAATTGACCGATGCATACGCGAATATGCACGACGCGTTGCGGCGGTATCCGTGGCTTCAAAGGTCCCCACATGACAAGCCACCGGAGCGCCTACGGTGTGTTCTCGAGGACGATGCCGGAGGGCATATTCGCTCCGACAGGATTCGTGTCAACCGAGCCCGCATGTATCAAAACAGGCTGGTGCGTATCGATTGGGTGCCATGCCCCCGGGTCGTACCGGTTTGGGCTACTGACCCACAGCCTCTTGGAGCTGAGGAGAGTTAGTGGTGTACTTGTCCCGTCTGAAGCTGAATCCACTATCCCGCGAGGTGGTGCGGGACATCGCGGATGTTTCACACCTGCACCGGACCGTCATGCGTGCTTTCCCAAAAGCGCCAGCCGACGAGAATCCCCGGGCGTTATACAAGGTGCTCTACCGTCTCGAAATGAGTTATCGCACCGGGATGGTTGCGCTTTATGTTCAATCGAGGGTGCAGCCGGCTTGGGACGCTTTGCCGGACGGGTACGTCGTAGAGAATGGCGTGCCCGAAATCGATGTCAAACGGGTGGACCACTTGTACGAGAGGATTGAACAAGGGCGGCGTCTGCGGTTTCGGCTCCGCGCCAATCCGACCAGGAAGATCGATACCAAGACAAGGGAGGAGGGGGGGCGACGTCACGGTCGTCGCGTGCCCGTGCGTGGAGAGCAGGCGCAGTGCGAATGGCTTCAAAGGAAGGGGAAACAACACGGATTTGCGGTTGTTAAAGTTGGCATCACATCTTCCGGGGCTGCGCAGTTAAGTCGCAGCCTCTCCACGGAACGCACCTTTCAAGGTGTGGTGTTTGACGGAATCTTGGTTGTTACAGATAGTGATAGATTCAAGCAAGCACTCGTCGACGGTATCGGTCCTGGCAAGGCCTTTGGTTTCGGGTTATTGTCGGTAGCGGCGGAATAGTCAGACATCCATTGATACTTGGCGTCCATATTCAATAACAGGATCCCTTAGTATCGCCGTTTTCTTTAGTGTCGTCCCCACGCGTGTGGGGGTGTACCGGAGTTGATAACGACTACCCTAACATCATTGGAGTCGTCCCCACGCGTGTGGGGGTGTACCGGAACTTGGCAAGTCCCCGGCGTTCGTGACACAGTCGTCCCCACGCGTGTGGGGGTGTACCGAGCTGGCTGAGACGATTCGCGCGCGCGGCGTTGTCGTCCCCACGCGTGTGGGGGTGTACCGTTGCTCAAGTCTAACCTTTTAAGCATTACCTAGTCGTCCCCACGCGTGTGGGGGTGTACCGGCCAGCAACGCCTGCTAGAGAGTTAGCCCCTCGTCGTCCCCACGCGTGTGGGGGTGTACCGCGGGAGCGCACGTCTAACGCTGTACGGCAGGCGTCGTCCCCACGCGTGTGGGGGTGTACCGGAAGCGTTAGAGCTCGCCGGTTGGCTGGGTCGTGTCGTCCCCACGCGTGTGGGGGTGTACCGACGGTTCACTGGGCCTCGGCGGCTTAGGTAACGTCGTCCCCACGCGTGTGGGGGTGTACCGCGATAGCCAGGAAGAGCAAATTTAGACTTATCGTCGTCCCCACGCGTGTGGGGGTGTACCGGCAAGTTTGGTTGCTTGGTCACGTGATAGCCCGTCGTCCCCACGCGTGTGGGGGTGTACCGCGACGCTGAAATTCGTTTCAGCGGTAAGCAACGTCGTCCCCACGCGTGTGGGGGTGTACCGTCATTGGATGCTGTCCAGCGGTACTCGATGGAGTCGTCCCCACGCGTGTGGGGGTGTACCGTCAGCAGCTTGAGCAAGCGTCTACGTTAAGACGTCGTCCCCACGCGTGTGGGGGTGTACCGACAGCGATTTTAGGGAAAAGGCGCGGCAGAAAGTCGTCCCCACGCGTGTGGGGGTGTACCGCCCACCATGCGCCTGCTTAATGACATTGAGCAGTCGTCCCCACGCGTGTGGGGGTGTACCGCCGTTATCGTCATCGGTGGTGATGTCGATCGGGTCGTCCCCACGCGTGTGGGGGTGTACCGTCCCTGCCATATGCTGGCTGCCCGTTCGTCCGGTCGTCCCCACGCGTGTGGGGGTGTACCGCTGGGACGCCAAGAAGAAAGTGCGCGCAGGCCGTCGTCCCCACGCGTGTGGGGGTGTACCGGATGTTAGCTACGACGACGACAATGAGACGTAGTCGTCCCCACGCGTGTGGGGGTGTACCGCATGAAGCGCCTGCGCGAAGCAACGTTGTTCCGTCGTCCCCACGCGTGTGGGGGTGTACCGAATAAGGCGACAGCACCAGCGCTGCCGCTCTAGTCGTCCCCACGCGTGTGGGGGTGTACCGCCCGGAGGGCGCCGCAGCCGCGCCAGCGGTCAGTCGTCCCCACGCGTGTGGGGGTGTACCGTCAATGCCGGGTATCCGGTTAGCCATCCGGATGTCGTCCCCACGCGTGTGGGGGTGTACCGTGATCCGCCGTCGTATTGTAGCCGTGGAAGGCGTCGTCCCCACGCGTGTGGGGGTGTACCGCGCAGGCCTGCCCTGAGACAGCGGAGGCCTCCGTCGTCCCCACGCGTGTGGGGGTGTACCGCGCAGGCCTGCCCTGAGACAGCGGAGGCCTCTGTCGTCCCCACGCGTGTGGGGGTGTACCGAAAGGATTAGGCACGAAAACGCGAAACGCTGAGTCGTCCCCACGCGTGTGGGGGTGTACCGCGATCGGATCCAATCACCACATACGGAAACGCGTCGTCCCCACGCGTGTGGGGGTGTACCGCTATAAGCTGGCACTTGGTCGTACTAGCTTCACGTCGTCCCCACGCGTGTGGGGGTGTACCGTCCGGGCTGTCCGCTATCGATGCTCAAGCCAAGTCGTCCCCACGCGTGTGGGGGTGTACCGTAAAATGTGGCTCAGTAGGTCGGGCTGCGACCGTCGTCCCCACGCGTGTGGGGGTGTACCGCCTGGAAGGGCCCAAGCCGTGCCTCTAGGGCAGTCGTCCCCATGCGTGTGGGGGTGTACCGACTGGTATCAAAAAAACTTGAACCTTGAAGATGTCGTCCCCACGCGTGTGGGGGTGTACCGATTAATTCCCGTTCCATTACCGCCAGCGCGGCCGTCGTCCCCACGCGTGTTGGGGTGTACCGAAAAAAGTACTTGCAAGATCTGGGTGACCCCTTATAATTCGCCCCCATCGACGGACGTGAAGGCATCAGCGTCTCACGATCGACTAGTAAGCGGGAATAGCT
>Ga0052835_100047_pt1 | contig 11924 bp, 15 predicted proteins | sample Wilsouwater61714_FD_53172 | JGI IMG/M metagenome (GOLD analysis project Ga0052835, IMG submission 53172) | Hot spring water microbial communities from Wilbur Hot Springs, California, USA - Wilbur source water - 6/17/14 | ecosystem: Environmental > Aquatic > Thermal springs > Unclassified ...
CATCCGTAGTCGTTGACGTGCCGGAGATCGTGCAGCAGGCCTGCGACACGGCAGTAGCGACGATCTGGCAGCAGGCGCAGGAACTGGCGAACGAATCCCTACGCAGTGCGCAGGCCGCATGGGAAACCGAGCGGGTAGAGCAAGACGCCATGCGGCAAGAACTGGCCGAGGCTTTCGAGCAGCAAGCGCAGGAGCTGGAGGCCTGCAGACAACAGCAAGCTGCCGCACGAGAGGAAATCGACCGGCTAACCGCCGAGCTAGAGCAGATGCGCGAGCGTGTAGCAGAGGCCCGCGAGCATGCCGCCCGGCTGGCCGGTCAGTTGGAGGCCTGCCAGCGGCAGAACAAAGAGCTATTGGCCACGATTCAAAAGGCTGCCGACCAAGGGGAAGGCTAACCCCTTCCCTTTTGGCGTTAGGTTTGACGATTCACCCGTGCATTGGATTAGTCGCTAGGCTGATCCTTGCCGGTGTTTTCCCGTTGTCTTGCCGCTTTAGCTGCCGCCTGTTGGTATTCAGATCCCATTGTGTCGAATGTAATAACGCGCCGTTCAGGTTTAGCAGCCGGTGCCGGTATGCGATCCGCCAGGGCTTCGCCAATGGTGCGCGTTTCCCAACCCGCCCGGCGTTCTGCCCGTTCTTGCTCCATCCGCTGCACTCGTTCTTCACCCCAAAACTGGACTTGTTCCGCACGTTGGCGTTCTTCCGGTGACAGCCGTTCCAGCCGTTCCGCTTCGATCCGCCGGGCTTGCTGTTCCGCTTCTATTCGTTCCAGGATTGCCCCATGGCGAGCCGTCGTTTCCTTGGTCTCTTTATGGGCCATGAGATAACCGAGCGCCGCCACTGCCGTGATAACCACCACGGTTTTTAATAGCGCGATTGGGTTCAGGGTTACATCAGCCATTTGCATTCTCCTTCCTGATAAATGCTGGGTTCCGGTTCTCCATGCCTCGATATTCCAGTGTAATGCGCATGACTGGCATTCCTACGAGCTTCAGGAATCCATGCAGGTTAGGTAGCGCAGTAATTTCAGACGCCAAAACAGCGCGTTCTGTTCGATGTTCCGTGCTGACGTTTTCCGATGAGCTGGCCAGCTCCCCGATCCGGGCAGACCGCCCTTTACTTCGGTTTTCCCGCTGAAATTCCTGATCCCCAATTTCCCGGCTGAAATACTCCGCTGTTTCGCTGTCACCTGCCGCCAGGAGCAACTTGTTCGACATACAAGAAAGCAGGGTTTGTGCTTCTTCCCGCCCGTAGGTGTCCCGAAGCTGGGCGATAGTCTGCAAGCCGTTGACACAGACCCCGCCATATTTCCGCAGCTTGGTTAAGCCGCCGCGCAGGCTGTTCACTTTTCCCAGGCTGTCCAGTTCGTCCATGATGTAGAACAACCGGCGCTCCGGTTTTTCTTCCAGGCTCAGACCTTCCACAATGGCCAGTTCCAGCCAGCATGACACCAGGTTACGTAGCATGGCTAATTGATTGTCCATGTAAGTGAGATAAAGCCAGGCGTCCGTTTCCCCCTGATCCACCGCCCGCACCCAGCGCCTAACCGAGAAGTCGCCTTGATCCGGCAGGTACTCCCAGGCCGCGATATAGGCCGCCATGACGGAGCGAACAGAACCCAGCATTCTTTCATTGTCTGGAGCCGTGAAAGCCGCCGCAGGCGTGTTTTTCAGCAGGCTATACAGCTCTTTCGGTGTCGCACTGGTAGCCAGGCGCAGCAGTTCCTTAACGGAGTGATTACCCGACTTCCACAGGTGCAGCAGCAGTTCACGGAATAGCGTTTGCGCGTAGGTGTTCCACTCCTTACCGCTGCCGCTGGTGTCAGGAATGGCCGCTTTAGCGATCATGCCTGCATCCGCTTCAAATTCCAGTTCAAGGAATGGCGACCAATCCGACGAGCGGGCGTCAAACGGGTTCAGCATAAATTCATGTTCCCGTCCGAACCGCTGGAGATAGCCGCCCGCAGGGTCGGCAATAATGGCGACTTGCCCCCGCTCCCGCACTGTCCGCAGCATGGCGTTAATGGCTTGGGTTTTACCGGCCCCGGTTTTACCGGAAATCAGGAAGTGTTCAGCCTCGTTTTGGTAGGGAATCGCCACCCCGCCGAGTTTGATATTAAGCGCGTAGTTCTCACCGCTTGCCGCCTGTTCAGCCGCTACCGCAGCCCCATCTAGAACAGCCGCCCCCCGAACGTAGTTTTTACCGTGCTGATTTACGCGTGGGTTAGGGATAGCCCGGCCAGCCGGTGCCCACTTGAGCCACCCGAACAACTCCCCTGCCGGGCCATCATCGGGAATTTTGGCAATCATTTGGCTGGTTACGTCCAGGAATACCAACACGGTTAAAGCCAGCATGAACCAGGCAAACACAGCCATACCAACGCCTTCATGCTGCCAGGTATGCACTACATACCCCATTGAGAGCGCCGTAGCGGCCAGGTAAAGCCACTCAATTAACATATACCGCGATCCTTTGGCAAAGGCGTTATATACCTCACCAATGAGCCGCCAGGGCGCAAAGAGCGCCGTACCCAGGGCGCGGAATAGCGCCCGGAAAAATAGGCCAAAAAAATTCACGTTCATGGCAATGTTTCCTATAGAAATAACGTGACATAGAACAGCAGCGCCGATACGCCGCCGATGATTCCTACCGCAGTCATCCACAACATATCTTGCAGTTGGCTACGCCGTAGCCCCCGCCGGGCCTGATCCAGTTCCTGCGCTGCCGCCTGGATCGTGAGCGCCGCTTGTGTCATTTCAGATTGCACGGTTTGTTCAATCATGGTTTTGGTGGCAGCCATTACTTGGTTGGTGTAATCCTCGACCCGTGCTCGAAGTTCGTTATCAACGTCCTGTTGCAGCGTTTGGGCCAGCTCCCTGCGCTTTTCTTCCAGGGCATCCGAGGCGGCCAGTATTCTGGCCGCTGCTTCGTCCAGCTCTTTGCGCTTAATGTCCAGCAGATAGGGCAAGACTTCCTCAGCGCGTTTTAACGTGGGCTGGATGGTTTCATCCAGTTTTGCCGGTAATGCTTCAATCTGGTCATGCAGTTTTCCCACATCACCCAGCATTTCCGCTGTTAATACTTCCAGTGTGCTTTTGGCCATGGTGCACCCTTACTTGAACAATGCTTTGTACGCCGCATCTAAATCTTCGACCACATCCGCCGCTTGACGCTGAAGGCTGATTTTTTCGGCAAAGTGCATTCTTTCTGTCTGGTCTTTCGCCTCCTTGAGTTTCGCTTTATAGTCCGTTTTATCCGCGAGAATTTCAGCGATTATCATAGAATCGCCTTTTAGTTTTCCGTAAATTTCTTTGACGGGAAGAAAAGCGTCTGGCCGCAAAGTAAAGTTTTTGTTTTCCTTGTGATATGCGAACAGGCCAGCGAACACGGTTTCAAGATCGTCATCCACTTCAACCATATTAAACAGTAGGCGTAATTTTGGAGCGGGAATGCCAATTTCCGCCAGGGCGTCAATCGTGCTAATTGTGTCGCGTTGCTGTTTCGTTTTGGGTACAACCGGAATCACGAAGTAATCAAAATCTTCATGGCTTCCCCGGTATTGTCTCATCAGACTAACGAAATCCTCCACGTTTGACGCCCCTACATCAATAACCGTTGCGCTGTCAGAAACAAGCAAATATTCCTGAAGCTGTCCGAATTGTTTGCCTTTAATGGCTTCCGCGTCGGTGCCATCGGAGTTAATAGACTCAACCGCGATAATTTCCGCATTCATACGCGGTGCAAGCAAGTGACGTGCAACCGTGGATTTGCCGACATTGCCGGAAAAATTGATAACTGCAACTTTCATTTGAATTACTCCTTATGACGCTTTTTTAACAAGCTATTAGTGGTTTCAGGCTTGATATATTTATCTGCAAGCCGTTCACGTTTTTGTTTGGCTGAAAGCCTCCGGCCTTCTTCGTCCGTTTCCGGGACTGTTTCAGCCGGTTTAGGAGCTGGCTCCGCTGCCGCTTCTTTTTGGCGTTCAACGGGTTTGGTGTGTATCTCTTCTTTGTTGATGATTTCCCCCTCTGCTTCTCGTCTTTTGATGTACTTCGATATGGCCGCCACACTGACAACCACTTCGTTGGCTGCCAGGAACTCGCGCACTTGTTCCAGGGTGCAGCCTGCCGCCCTTAGCTTTTTAATGTCGTCCCAGTAATCGGCCATTGCAGACCGTGGGCGCGGGGCGTTCTGTTTTAGGAAGCTGTCAGCGTCCATTTGCCCCCCTTTTTAACCGTCTTTGATTCATCTTAACCTCAAATTAACGTTTTTTAACGCATATTAAACCCGGCTTTATCCGTGGTCAACCTATTTTTAACACACATCAACACTTGTTGACAGGGTTTTAACGCTGGGCTATATTGTGTTCTCGATATATAGGCACGTCGGATATGTTTACAAAAACTCCGTTTTTGACACATATCACGTGCCAAAGGGCCAGCCCTTTGAAACCCGATCCGGTGCCACCCGCACCGATAGCAGCAGACCAGGAGGCCGAAGAAGTGAGCAAACAGAAAGAGGACAAGCAGCGACTGACGCGCCCGGTTTCCTTCCGACTGACTGAAGCGGATCACGCCGCCTATCTGGAAAAGGTGGAGGCCTCCGGAATGAAGCCGAGCGAGTTCTTCCGGGAGTGCGTTCTAACCAATCGCACCCAGGTAGTTGCCAAGCAAAAAAGCAGCGCAGATAAACAGCGCCTGATTTACCTGTTCAACAAAACGAGCAACAACATAAACCAGTTAGCGCACCGGGCTAATTTGGATTACAAAGCCGGAACAATTAGCGAGGCCACTTATAGCAATATATTGGAACAGTTGGAGCTGATGTCCCGTTATATGAAGGCGGTGATTAAAGATGTTGATTAGAGTTCGTGGCGGTGAATCAGGTATTAAGGAATATCTGGAGAAGGGGCAGAAGCAGGGCCGCGATTTCGACCGCGACACACTGGACGAGCGCGTTATTTTGTCGGGTGATTTGGAGCTGACCGATAGCGTTATAAATGGTATGAACAAGCAGGGTGAAAAATATCTGCATATTACTTTGGCGTTCCGTGAAGATGAAATAAGCCGCGAGACATTACAGAATATAACCGACGAATTCAAAGAGTTTGCTTTTTCGGCATATCAAGACGACGAGTTTAATTTTTATGCCGAGGCGCATTTGCCGAAAATTAAAAGCTATAACCACCGGGGAACAGGTGAGTTTATAGAGCGAAAGCCACACGTTCATATTGTGATACCTGAACAGAATTTGTTAAGCGGTCACAATTTGAACCCCTTTGGAAAAGTTGAGCAGCAAACAAAGTTCCTTGAAGCGTTCCAGGAATACATTAACGCCAAATATGGATTAGCCAGCCCGAAGGATCACCAGCGCCTAGAGATCACCGGCGAGCATGAAATGATAAGCCGATATAAAGGCGATGTATTCACCGGGCAAGGTAGAGAGATTAAAAACGAGCTGTTGGCCGCTGTTATCAAAAATAACGTTACCGACTGGCAGCAGTTCCGGGAGTTGGCCGCCGAGTTTGGCGAGGTGAAAGAGCGCCGAGGCGGATACCTGAACATCAAGCCGGAAGGGGCCGCAAAAGGTGTGAACCTTAAAGAGCCGCTTTTTTCGCGTGAGTTTATCGAGTTACCGACAGCGCAGAAGGAGCAGAAGTTGGCCGCCGAGCAGGGCGAGGGGTACAGCACACCAGGGCGACCCAAGCCGACACCGGCACAGATCAGCGAGCGCCTGAAAGAATGGCACGAAGTCCGCGCTCGTGAGTTGCGTTACATCAATTCCGGCTGCCGGAAAATGTACGCCGCATATAAGGCCGCCGACCAGGAGCGCCGCCAGGAAATACTGGACGAGCTAGAACAGAAGTTTAACGCCAAATGGAGAGCAGCAGAAGGCCATGAGCAACCAGGACAACACCGAGCAGCTTTTACCGATCTTGAAAACGATTTGCGAACAGCAGGCCGCCATATCGAATCAGTTAGCCGAGTTAATGGAGGAGCTGAACAAGCAGCCCGAGGGATCATTGATAGACGAGTTGGCCGAGCTGTTAGCGCCGCTGTCCGCCGATCTATCGGAGATCAAGCGCAGCTTGGCCAGCAGCGAGAGCAGCGACCAGAGCGAGTCACCCGCCGACAGTCCGACAGTGTAGCCAGCCAGTACCGCCGCGACCTGGCAGAGCAGCGACAGCAGCAGGGCGACCAGCAGGAAATGGCACAGATTAAGCGCGAGCTGGACGCCGCCCGCCTACTGGCCGCCACCAGTCAGAGCCACGGTGTACAGCCGGAGCGGTACGAAATCACCAAGGGCAAGGACGGCAGCGACCGGATCAAGTGCGGCACCCGAAACCTGAATGTGTCGGATTTTTTGACCAAGGAGCTAAACCTACCGTGGCAGCAGGCCCGCGAGATTTTGCGAGACATCTATGCTGAGCAGCAGGCCCAGGAGCCGCAGCATCATCACCGAGCTAGACCCCGCGCCGAGTTGTGGGCCGAGTACCGCGACGAGTGGAAACCGGCACAGCGCGAGGCGAAGGAAAAGGCATGGGAACAGCAGAAGGAGCGAGACAAGCAACGCCGGGCCGAGTTGCGGCAGCAGTGGTACACCCAAAAAAACCGCATCGAGGGTGACAGGAGTTTAACTAGGGCACAGCGCCGCGCCGCTTTGTCCGTGGCCCGGATGGAAAAGGTAATGGCCGACCAGGCGCTATCGGAGCAGATCAAGGCAGAACGCCAGGCATTGAAAGAGCGGTTTAACAAGCCGCCCGCCGAGCAGTTCCGGGAGTTCCTGACCGAGAAGGCCCAGCAGGGCGACCAGGCCGCCCTTTTGGAGTTGCGCCGCCAGGCCGACAGACCCAGCCAGGCAGAACCAGGAACGCCCACCGTAGAGGGCCAGCAGCAGGAGCAGGCCGCGCCGATCCTGCGCCGTTTGAGCTACCAGGTAGACCGCCGGGGCGATGTGCATTACAGCGACGACCGAGGCCGCCGCCTATTCACGGATGCAGGCCGCGAGGTTCGGACGTATCAGACCAATGCCCAGGAGCTAGAAACCGCGCTTAGGTTAGCCGTGCAGAAGTTCGGGCCACGCCTAACGGTTAACGGCACCGACGAATATAAAAAAGCCGTGCTTGACGTTGTGAGCGCGTCAGGTATGCGCGTCACCTTTGCCGATCCTGCAATGGAGCAGGCCAGGCAGCAGCGGGAGCAGGCCTCCCGCCGAGTTCAGCAGTTCGACCGGGAACGCGACCAGGCCGCCCGCAAGGCAGCCCAGGAGCGCGAACAGCAACGCCAAAAAGAACGGGAGGTGCAGCAGCAGGAGAAAGAGAGAGAACAGCGGAGAAGCCGCAACAGGGGCCGCGATGGTGGCCACGGCCTTTAATCGCTATAGGAGCTTTGAACTATGAATGATCGAGATTACCGGCTATTAGAGATCGAATCACGCTTACAGCATCTTTATAACGAGCGCCACGCTTTGGAAACGAGAAAGGAAATGGGAGAAGGTTATTTTGATGACTTCGACCAATCCACATTGGACATGGTGAACACCGAGATCACCGAAATGGAAGCACTTCGAGATATGGCATAAGGAGAAACACAATGGAACTTCAAGAACAGATCGACAAAGAACGCGAGAAACTGGCCAAGCTAGACAGCGAGAAAGCCCAGGCCGAACAGCAGGGCGACCAGGACAAGGCCGCCGAGCTATCCAGCCAAATACACCGCACCCGCGCCGAGCTGCACGGACTGGAGGCACAGGCCGACTTGCTGGCCCAGGGAGAAGGGCAGCACGAAACGGAGGAACGCGAGGAAGTGGAGGTGAGCAGTACCAGCCGCACGGTTTACCAACGTGGCGGGAGGCCTACCACCTTCCGCAGTTCCATTTATGACATTGCTGACCGTATGGGTATGAACGCCACCACAACCACGACAAAGGTTAGCGTAGAGCTGGACAGCACCCAGCGGGGCATGGTGGCCGCTGGTGTCACTACGCTGGACGAGTTGGCCAAGAACCAGCCGCAGAGCAGTTCATTGGACAAGTTGCACCGCGATATGGAGCAGCAACAGAAGCAGCAAGAGGCAGAGCGCCAAAAAGCAGCCGATGAACTGACCGCCTTTGTTCGAGGTGGCACCGCCGAGCGAGGACAGGTGCAGCAGAGCGACCGCAGCCAGGAACAGGACGCCGCCGGCAGCTTTGGCCCGGCCAGCGACTATAAGCCGGAGCAGGAGCAGGAGAAAGCCGCCCAGGGCGTCGAGATCGACGGCCAGCACTTCCGCCACATGGAGGACGGCGACCGCATCAAGGGCGAGATCGTCAACACCGTGGAAATGGAGGACGGCAGCAAGTTCTATGCAGTGGAGGCGACCGGTGCAGATTGGGAAACCGACCGGGTTCTAGTTCCTGTCACCGAGCAACACGAGATAGGCGACCGAATCAGGGCGACCATGCAGGCTGCCGAGGTGAGCACCCGTGAGGATGCCCATGACCTGAGCAGGTAAAAGAAAGGGCGCTGTGGCTTTGCTACAGCGCCTCCCACCGAACTACCAACAGCTAATCCAATGCACGGGTTTTAACTGAAAGGAAAGAAACGATGGTAGACCAGAGTATAACAGCCGATAGGGCAAAATGTCCTAGACCAAAACCGAGAGATTGGGCCGCTATCGCTATTTTGTGCATCATTGGCACCGGAGCCATTAGCGCCCCGCTAATGATCTACGCCGTCCACACCCACCGGGAGAACGTGGCCCGTGGCCATGAGCTGGTAGAGCAGTATCAGGATGCGATCCTATACCGCCGCTTGTATCAAGGGGAGGGCACCGAATGAAAGCCGTAGCCATCCTCGCCTATTTGGTGTTTAGCGCCTCGCTGATCGTATCCGTTGTCGCTGCGACTGAGGCCACCGCCAACCGCCAAGCTATTGCCGCCTTCGCCGACCAGGTGCAGGAGGTGCGCCCATGATCCGCAGGCTGTTAGCAATTTCAATACTGGCCACCGCTGCCACCGCTGCACAGGCGACCGACTGGCGAGAACAAGCCCCCGCCGTGCTGCCGTCCGTTGTCACCGTAGCAACCACAGACGCCACCACGTCCAGCCGAGTGATGGAGATCCCCGGCTTTCGCGTGAGTTGGGCAACCAAAGCCACCGAATATCTGAACCGCTGGCTGACCGGCTGGCAACCGACACCCACCGAACAAACCCCGACCTATGACAGCACCGGCTTTGTGGTAGAGATCGAGGGCCGCCCGTATGTGATGACCGCCGCGCATTCCGTGGAGGCCATGAGCCGGGCAGGGTTTACCGTTATCACCGCAGAGGGTGAGCAACACGCCGCGCAGCTTGTCGGCCATGAGCCGCGCCACAGAGGCGCAGACGTGGCCCTGTTGGCCGTGCCGACCCTGAACAGGCCCGCGCTACCGTTCGCCGCAGGTGCAGAGCGAGGGGAGCCGGTGGCCGCCGTAGGAGGCCCGGCAGGATTCAGCGAGAGTATCAGCGCCGGGATCGTGAGCCACCCGCGCCGGTCATGGCTGGCCACGTCCAGGAACAACGAAGTTTTGAGGGGAGGGCGCGACCTGATCCAGATAGACGCCAGAATTTACCAGGGTAGCAGCGGAGGCCCGGTTATCAACCAGGCCGGTGAAGTCGTGGGCGTGGTGAGCTTCACCCACCGCGCTACCGGGTTTGGGTTTCTGGTGAACGCCAAAGAGGCGCAGCAGGCCGCCCAGCGTATCGCCAGCCGGTGTAGTATCGCCAACCCTTGCGACTGGCTGGCCGTGATCGAGTGACCCCCCAGGCCCGGCAGCAGGCCGGGCAGGGTTACGCATAATCAGACCCCCAGCCGATGGCCGCCCAGGGCCGCCCGGTGTCGCATAAATCCTAACTAATGAGACATTGCGAAGTTTTCGGGAAGTGTCGCTTAAATGTGTTCCATATATTATATTCTTTTAAGGCGACTTAAAAATACATAGAATGCGACAGGGTAATAGATGGAAATGACAGATACAGATACCCCCGGCCTGTTCACAGGCCGCATGACGTTCGGATATGCCCGCGTCAGCACCAAAGCCCAGGATTTCGGTGCGCAGGTAGAGCAGTTGGAAGCAGCAGGTTGTAACCAGGTGTTTGCCGAGAAGATCACGGCAAGGCACCAAAACCGCCCAGAGCTGCAAAAGATGCTTGCTAAGTTGCGGGCGGGTGATGTGGTGATAGTTACCCGTCTGGATCGACTTGCCCGCAGCACCCGCGACCTTTTGACGTTAGTAGAACAGATACATGAAGCCGGGGCAGGGTTTAAGAGTTTGGCGGAGCCGTGGGCCGACACCACGACACCAGCCGGTAAGATGGTTCTGACCGTATTTGCAGGTATAGCAGAGTTTGAGAGGGCGTTAATCAAGGAGCGCACCGACATAGGTAGAGCGGAAGCGCGAAAACGGGGCGTTTATATGGGGCCGCCGGTCAAGATGACTGCCGACAAGAAAGCTGCCCTTTTGGAGTTGCTGGCGTCAGGCAAGACCCCCACAGAAGCCGCCCGGATATTTGATATTCATCGTTCCACGGTGTACCGGATCATGATTCAGGAGGAAAAGAGAAAGCTAAACGAGAAAACCAACTAATCCAATGCACGGGTTAAAGCTAAAAAATTAAAAGGAAAGAAAAATGCAAGATTTTGACGAAATCGAATACAGACGAAAATTGATAGATAACGGCTTTGATGAAAGCACCGCTTTCGACATTGCCCGCCGATATGCTGAACACCATAGCCAGCCACCCGCCCAGGGCGTGATCCACACCCCAGCGCCGGTCAAGGTTGACAACGCCAAAAAGGCACCCGCTCAAAAGCGCCGGAGCAGTGCCACCAAGAAGGCGACCACCAACAGTGGCAGCGAGAAAAGCGACAAGCCCCGCAAGCAGCCCACACGGGCTGATATTGCCCTGATTGATGCCTCAGCCCGAATAATGGAAGCGCCGCCCACGGGCAACGATATAGCGTTTAATCACGGCATTCTGTGCCAGGTTGGGTTGCCTCGCTCCAAGGTTGAAGGTTCCAGTTTCCTGCGTCAGTCTGGCGATGCTTGGATAAGTATTCAGGCCGGTTTACTGGATGAGGGTAACGGCCCGGTAAAGCAGACGGTGCCCTATGGCCCGTTACCGCGCCTCGCATTGGCTTGGGTTTCTACCTATGCCGTCCGCCACAAGACAGCCGAGGTTCCAATAGGTGAGAGCGCCGCCGAGTTCCTGCGAATGATGGGGATGGAGAACGAGGGCCGCCGCTATTCGACCCTTCGGACACAAATGCACGCTTTAGCCTCTTGTCATTTGCAAATGGGGTTTCGTGGGCGCACATGGAACGCGCAGCCAATAGATCACTTTGATGCCTGGGTGAGCGATAAGGAGAGTAAGCAGCGTCCCCTATGGCCTGGCACGTTACGTTTGCACGATTCGTTTTATAACATCCTGATGGAAAGACCAGTTCCGTTAGACAATCGCGCATTGCTTGCACTCAAAGGCTCCGCCCTGGCACTGGATATATATTGCTGGCTGGCCCACCGGCTGCACCGGATCGAGGGCCGCCCAGTTACGTTGCATTGGTATAGCTTGCGGGAGCAATTCGCCCAGGAGTACAAGGGAAAGAACCCAGACAAGGATTTTAAAGATACCTTCATTCCCCAGCTTCACAAGGTTTTGATGGTCTACCCGGACGCCAAGGTAAAGCAGGTAACAGGCGGTTTGCTGCTGATGCCCAGCCCCCCACCAGTGCCCTACAAGGGATGATCGACCACGACCCGGCCAACGCGCCGGGTTTTTTGCACCCACTGACAGGGGGGGGTAACTGCTATCTGTTAACAACCCTGTGGAATCAGTAAGTTATCCACGTGAAATCACCCCCCCCTAGAACGTGAAATCACCCCCCCCCTTCCGGCTTTTTTACG
>Ga0052835_100048_pt1 | contig 11910 bp, 11 predicted proteins | sample Wilsouwater61714_FD_53172 | JGI IMG/M metagenome (GOLD analysis project Ga0052835, IMG submission 53172) | Hot spring water microbial communities from Wilbur Hot Springs, California, USA - Wilbur source water - 6/17/14 | ecosystem: Environmental > Aquatic > Thermal springs > Unclassified ...
TTCGGCATAAAAAGGATGGCAGAATTGATTCACTTGCAGCTAAAATTGTATTAGAGCGATATATTTTTGCAAAAAGTGTTGAAAACTCTTGACAAAGAAAGGTTTTTTGACTATAATTTTGCCATCTTTCAAGAGAGATATTCCGGCATAGCTCAGCGGTAGAGTAGGTGGCTGTTAACCACTTGGTCCCTGGTTCGAATCCAGGTGCCGGAGCCATCATCTGTTCAACAAGATATAAAGAACTCCAAAAAAAGCCCCAAAAATAGGAACTTCACAAAAAATCTAAGTCTTACTTAATACAATTTAGTCTATCATTATCTATAGAAAAAAGATATATTAAAAGGTATATTGAGCAAATATACCTCTATAGTGCGTTTCACAATATACCTTTAAACCGTTCTAAGGGCGTAATGATGGGTAAACTAACGGTAACAGGAATAAATGCTTTAAAGGCTAAAGAGAAAGCTTATCGGGTAGGTGATGGGAATAACTTACGACTACTCATTAAACCAAACGGAACAAAGTTGTGGGAGTTTAAATATACTAGCCCCGTTACTCAAAAAGTCCGACTAACCTCTTTTGGGGTATATCCTAAGGTAAGTTTAAGTAACGCACGAAAAAAAGCCTTTGAATATACCCAAATGATAACCGATGGAATAGATCCTTTAGAGGTGAAACACAAAGACAAAAACAAAAAGAAAAAAGAAAAAATACTATCCGATAAAGGACAGTTTCATAAAGTCTTTTATCAATGGATGAAAATTAAATTGGATAGCGGTAATCTAAGCAAAAAGCAATTTATACGAATTAGCAGGACTTTTGAGCGTGATGTGTTCCCTTACTTTGTAGAATATGAACTTAAAGGCAATCAAAAAACAATCAAGCAATCTAAACTTATCAAAGATATTACAAAAGATGAGGTGTTTAAATGCGTGCAAGATAAACAGCTTCAATCGGTAGAAACAGGGGTGAGGATATTAAACGATTGTATAAAGTTGTGGGATTATGCGATTCACGAACAATTAGCCCCGTTAAATGTTGCAAGACTTATCGACAAATCCACTTTTGTAAAAAAAGTTAAAAACAATCCTTTACCAAAGATAGCAGATGAAGCACAATTGCAAAGGCTATATCACGATATTTGGAATTATAAAGGCAATATTACAGTTAAATTAATGCTTCAGCTTTATTGCTATCTACCGTTACGCCCTCAAAATATGACTACATTAAAATGGGAGTATTTAAACCTTGATGATGATATTCCAAACATAACAATACCAAGAGAGAAGATGAAAATATCCAATGAAAAATACCTGGATTTTACTCTACCTTTACCTTATCAGGCAATAGAAATTATAAAAGAACTGAAGCAGCTCAATAGTTGGAGTGAGTATATATTCCCATCACCCGTGCATATAAATAGCCATATAAACAAAGAAACGGGAAACCGTGCATTAAGAGATAATATGAAGTATGACGGCATAAGCAAGCCAAAGCAAACACAACACAGCTTCAGGGGTACTTATAGCAGTTTATGCGAAACTTACAGTCACGAACACGGGGTAAGCTTTGAAGCAAAAGAGGCGGTGTTAGATCATCACCCACTATCAAAAGATAAGGCTTCAGAGAGTTACAGTCATCTAGCTGATTATAAAAAGCAAATGTGTATTATTATGAAATGGTGGGGTAATAAAGTTGATGAGATAAGAAATCGTAAATCTTAAAAAACCTATTATTTGAACTAGAATTAGAGATTAAAAACAGTGCTTCAAAAATATGGTACAATACTATTATCTGTATTAAATATAGGACAGCAAGCAAGAAGCAATGATTGGCGTCAGACTTCTTACTTGCTGAAAGAGTTTAGTTTTGTAGTTCTACAACTGTAATAATATCGTGTATAATCTTATTATACACTTAACCCCAAAAACTACACTACAAAACTACTTCAAAAACTCTTTTAATCAACCCTTATTGATACAGAAAAATTTCAATAAAAGGATTGATATGCAAAATATCAAAAAATTCTACAGACCAAAAGAAGTTTGTAAGCTTCTAGGAATTGCAAAAGCTACTTTTTGGCTATATGTTAAACAAGGGAAGTTAAAAACCAAAAAGCTAAGCGAACGAGTTACCGTTATAACAGAAGATGAGCTTCAGAAGTTTATAAACGGGGGTGAATAATGAATCAATCACCCCTTATAGAGATAAAAGAACGGCTCCAGATTGAAGATATAGCTTCTCGTTATTGTGAACTTCAAAGAGTTAATAACAACACATTTAAAGCAAAACACAACCCACTAAGAGATGAGAGAACTTCATCACTCTTTTTTTATCAGGACACACAAAGATGGTATGACTTTGGAAGCGGTGAAGGTGGAGATGTTATCGACCTTATCGCAAAGATTGAAAATATCTCTTTATCGGATGCTATTAAGAAGCTTAACAATCAAATTTTTACTACTTCCTTTTTACCAGTAAGGGAAAAACCTCAACCAGTGCAGGAAGTAGTTATATCAAGCGAACAATTGCAAAGTGAGTTTGATAGGTTTGAGAGGTTAGATATAACAAATTCTAAGCACAAAGAGGAGCTTTTAAGTGTTGTTCCTTATTGGTTGTATGACCAAGCACATAAAGCTGATTTGGAGCTATTTAAAGCCATTACACGCTACGACAGAAAAAATCAAACCTTAGTTGTAGGGTGGTATAAAAACTCTTTGCTTGATTTTGAGATAGTAACCTATAAAAGGCGGCGTTTAAATGGTGGGAAGTGGATTAACCGCAAAGGCACACGCCCTAATCAAACCGCTTTTAGTCGTATCTATGAAGACCTAAAGAGCATTTATGTTGTAGAGGGTGCACACGATGCCTTAACAGCAATTTTATTGGGTTTAAACTTTATCGCTATACCTACAACCTCTTATAAAAACTACAAAGAGTTAAATGAACAGATAACCCCAGATGATGAGGTGATTTTTATTTGTGAGGATATTGCAGGCTACAAAGCGATGAAAGAGTTGTCTTTGCATATAAACGCTAGAAAACTAAGCTTAAAGAGCTTTGTAACAAAAAGAGATGAAAAGATGGATTTAAGCGACTTTGTAAAAGAAAAAAATTCAATTAAAGGAGTATTAAATGCTTTACGATGCAGTTAAAGTTTTCGAAGGTGAGGCGAACACTGAAAAAGTGAACGCCACAGAGAGCAAGACTAATAATAGCGATATTGTATCCAATAATGAGGCAAATAGCAACACTAAAGAGGTTAATGAATTACCACATATCACCCCAGAAATGTTACCCGACTCCATAAGTGGATGGGTGCAAGATGTTTGCGAGAGAATTGAGAGTCCCTTTGAGATAGGAGCAGTTACAGCACTTACACTTATAGGTAATCTCATTGGTAATAAGGTAGGAGTTAGACCAAAACAACAAGATAGCTGGACAGAAGTGCCAAATTTATGGGGTATGATAATTGGAAGACCCTCTATCAAAAAAACACCCGTCTACAATGAGTTATACAAAGCCGTTTCAAGACTTGAAATTGAAGCAGATAAAGAGTTTGAAAAAGCTTTAAAAGATTATGAAATTGAAATGGAAGTGTATAAAGAAAAAATTAAAGAGCTTAAAAAAGATGGAGATTTAGAAGGATTAAAATCAATCCCAGAACCTACCAAGCCAAGTAAAAAAAGATTCACTACAAGTGATGGAACAGTTGAAGCGATATGCGATATTGTTAAGCAAAACCCAAATGGCTTGCTTATAACAAGGGATGAGTTAAGTGGATTTTTAAAGATGATGGATAAAGCAGGTAGGGAGGGTGATAAGTCTTTTTACCTTGAAGGGTGGAGTGGCACGAGTAGTTTTTCAGTAGATAGAATTATGAGAGGAAGCACTTATATACCAAGATTAACATTAGGAATTTTAGGGAATATTCAACCCTCTATGATTAAGCAATATGTTTATGAAGCAGTGCAAGGACATAGAGCAGATGGATTTTTGCAAAGGTTTCAACTAACAGTATTGGTCGAAGCGATAGAGCAAAAGAATATCGATAGAAGTCCTAATAAAGAGTTAAGAGACCGCTTCTATAAGGTGATAGAGTATATTGCAAAAACTGATTATTTTAAAGGAAGCATAAAAGATGATTTTGAGAATATCCCTTTTTATAGGTTTAAAGATGATGCTCAAGTAGTTTATAACGAATGGTTTCTATCAAACGCAAAAGAGGCACAAAATGCTTTTAATGAAGCCTTTGAGGGACATTTATCTAAGCTCCCTAAGCTATTTGCTTCACTTGCTTTAATTTTTCATATTTGTGATTTAGCAGTAGATACAGAGGGAAGATATAACTTTGGAATAAGCAAAATAAACGCACTAAAAGCTTTGAAGCTGGTAGAAGTATTAAAAGCACACGCAGAAAGATTATACTCTACCTATGAGGTAGAAGAGATGTTAAAGGATGCAATGGCAGATAATATTTTAGAGTTTTTAAGCACTCAAACTTTACCAATAAGCTTTAGAGAAGTTTCACGCAAAGCAAAAGGAAAACCAAATAAGGAAGCAATCATAAAAGCCATAAAAGGTATTTACAGATACGCTGGAAGCAAAATTGTTTCTAAAATATGACAGTGACAAGTGACAAGTGACAAAAGTGAAATTAAGCCCTATTTTTAGGGCTTCAGAGTGTCACCGCTACAATAGTGACAAGGTGACAAAAAAACTAAAGAGAGAAATTTGTCACTTTGTCACCAAAGCTTCAGTGACAATTTTAACCCCTATTTTTAGGGCTTTAGAGGGGTTTGTCACTTTGTCACTTGTCACCACCAAAAACAAAAATAAAAAAATACATTTGCTAATCGCAAAAACAAAAAACCTACTTTTTTCTTTATAGGGATACAACCACCCCTACACCTCACTAACCTCATCAAAAACAGCCTTTAGTTTTATAGTATAATTCTATTTATGAGCATTAAACAAATAAACCATTTAAAAGCCCTTAGAGAGCTAAAAACCCAAAGAGTGAAGCAAACTATCAAGGAAACTATTAAAAGCCTTTATAGTCAAGATATAAGCCCTACAAGATACCAAATACATAAAAGGACTGGTATTGCTTATATTACCATCAATAAATACTATGATGATATTTTAGATGAGGTGCAAAATGCAACGAACAGCCAAACATAATCAATTTATAGCCCTAAGAGCCGAGGGAGTAAGCTTTGATAAAATTGCTAAAAAACTAAAGGTAGGAAAACAAACACTAATCCAGTGGAGTAAATATTTTGAAGATGAAATCAAGGCTTTGCAATTTGAAGCATTTATCGAGATAAAAGAGGCTTACAAACACAGTCAAAAAGCAAGATATGAAACGCTACTTAAGCAGTTACAAAAGTTTGATGAGGCTATTTTGTCGGCTGACCTAAGAAATACAAGCATAAAAGACCTATTCACCATCAAAGCAAACTTAGAGTATCAAATCGAAAAAATGGAAAAAGCCCTCAAAGCTGATACAAAGATAACTCAAACAGATGCGTATGGATTCAAAGAAAAGCTATATCTCAAGCTAAATGAAATCTAAGCTTCAACCTTTACAGGAACTTAAACTCCTTAAAAGACTTAAACCTTTAAAGCAGGGAAAAAGAGAGTGTTCACCACGCTTAAGTAGTATTGAAATGATACTTTACTCAACAAATCTTTGCTACTATGCTACAAGGATAATTCACAATCAAATCAAGGTAAAAAATAAAGATGATGTGTTGATGCATCTTAGAAAAGAGATTAAAAGAGTGCATAAAATAATAAGCGATGATGAGTTTTTAATAAATAGTGATAACTACCTAACAAAAAAGCAACGCAAAGAGAATCTTAAAAGATTTGGAATAACTCCAAAGAAGTTAGAATACTAAAAACTAATCGCAACTAAAAAAACCGATAATTTGCAAGATTAAGTAAAGAGATTATAAAATATTTCTATCAATCTATAAAAATTTTAAAGTATGGTAGGGTTACTTTTAAAAAAAGGTATATTAAAAGGTATATTACAAAAAGAACACCGCTTAAATCCCTAAAAATAGGGGTTATTCGAATCCAGGTGCCGGAGCCACTTCAATTGAACCTCTTAAACACACAGATTTAAAAAATAACAGTTTAAATATGCTAGTATCATTTTATTTCTTAATTAGAAATGTTTTATTGTAGGTTTAATTGTAGGTTTATTGGTGAATTTTCTAGATTTTTACGCAATAGAGCAAAAGGGAGGAGAGCCTCCCTTTTGTATCTATTTTTGAAGATTTTTGCTAGTTCTGCCTAATAAGAAACTATCTTGGGATTCTAACGCTTTCTACAAGATCTTGAATCTCTTGTGATGGTGGTGGAGTGTTCTTGCTTACAATAAATGCTACAACAACATTGATAACTGCACCAATTGTTCCAAATCCTTGCGGAGAAATACCAAATAGCCATCCATCAATATTATCAGGCAGTAAGTTTGTACCAGGAATAAAAAAGATTCCTTTATAGATAAAGATATAGATTACTGTTGTAAGTAAACCTGCAAGCATACCTGCAATCGCACCTTGTTTGTTCATTCTTTTATAAAAAATCCCCATCATTAACACAGGGAACAAGCTTGATGCTGCAAGTCCAAACGCAAGTGCAACAACTTCTGCTGCAAATCCTGGAGGATTGAGTCCAAAATATCCCGCAATTAAAATAGCTACTGTCATTGCAATTCTACCTGCTAATAACTCTTGCTTTTCGTTAATTTGAGGCATAAATACACCTTTAAGCAAGTCGTGTGAAATGGAAGATGAGATAACAAGTAGTAATCCCGCTGCCGTTGAGAGTGCTGCTGCGATACCACCAGCTGCTACAAGTGCAATGACCCAGTTTGGTAAATTAGCTATTTCTGGATTTGCAAGAACCATAATATCTCTATCGACTCTTAGTTCATTTCCAGCCCAGCCCATCTCTGCTGCTTTTGCTGCAAATGCAGGGTTTTTGTCATTGTAAAACTGTATTCTGCCATCATTGTTTTTATCTTCAAAACTTAATAGCCCCGTACCTTCCCAAGTTTTCATCCAATCAGGTCTATCTTCATACTTTAGTGTTGTCTCTGCTGAAATCGTATCGCCAGTGTGTATAGTTTTNACNAAATTATACATAGCCATCGCCCCAACTGCAGGAGCTGTCGTATAAAGGATGGCAATAAAGATTAATGCCCAACCACCTGATTTTCTTGCATCTCTTACTCTAGGAACAGTAAAAAATCTAACAATAACATGTGGCAGCCCTGCTGTACCAATCATCAATGCCATAGTTAGTAAGAAGATGTTTAATGTACTCATAGCATTACTTGTGGTATACTCCATAAACCCTATATCTGATACGATTTGATTGAGTCGCTCGAGCATATAAACACCACTGCCATCATTTAGAGTTGCGCCAAGTCCTATTTGGGGGATTACCCATCCAGTGATTTGAAATGAAATAAAAATTGCTGGAACGGTAAAAGCAAAAATAAGTACAACATATTGTGCGATTTGTGTATAGGTAATACCCTTCATACCACCCATAACTGTATAGCTAAATACAACAGCCATGCCGATAATCAAACCGTAAAATATATCAACATCTAAAAATCTTGAAAATGCAATACCAACCCCTCTCATCTGACCAACGATGTAGGTGAGTGAGATGATTAATAGTGCAACGACAGCGATAATTCTTGCCGCTTTTGAATCAAATCTATCTGAGATAAAATCAGGAACGGTAAATTTACCAAACTTTCTCAAATAGGGTGCTAAAAGTAGTGCAAGTAGCACATAGCCACCTGTCCAACCCATCAAATACGCCGATCCGCCATAACCTAAAAACGCAATCAAACCTGCCATCGAAATAAATGAAGCCGCACTCATCCAATCCGCAGCAGTTGCCATTCCATTTGCGATAGGGTTAATTCCTTTGCCTGCAACATAAAATTCGGTCGTGCTTCCAGCTTTTGCCCATATAGCAATACCAAAGTAAAGCGCAAAGGATGCCCCTACAACAAGCCATATCATTACCTGCAAATCCATATTCGCCTCCTACTTTTCATCTACATCAAATTCAACATCTATCTTGTTCATTTTCCACACATAGAAAAAAATTATTGCGATAAATGAGAAAATTGACCCTTGTTGGGCAAACCAAAATCCTAATGGGTATCCACCTAAGTTGATTTGGTTTAACACATCAACCAACAATATCCCAAAACCAAATGAAACTACAAACCATACTACCAAGCAACCAATTAGTAACCTTACATTTGCTTGCCAATAGGCTTTCATCTTTTCAGATAGCTCCATGCGCACTCCTTTTTCTTTTTTTGCAACAATCGAAATCTTAAAATTAAAAAATAGCATTAACATAGCATTACGCAATAAAGTAGCGTAAAAATGATAAATTTTTGTTTGTATGTATCATATTGTAACTTTTATAGATGCTTTGAAAAAATTTTTTTGTGTAAAAAGGTAACTATGTGAAGAAAAGTAAATCAACTAAATATAAAATGGCATTTTTTAATAGAATTATACTTATTTATAATTTGAACTTTTTGAATCTTTTAGTAACAATGGTTCATAGCACGAAGACAGCGATGTTACTATAAGAAAGTAACTTGTAAAATCTTTTATCAATTTTTTGATAAAATTTTTAAAAAACCTACAACAAAGAGTCTATGATGAGTTTGTTAGAGCAAAGAGCTTTTCTAAAGGCTATTCCACCTTTTGATAATTTAAGCGATGATGAAATCGATAAGATTGGCAATAAGTTAAATATTGAGTATTTTAAAAAGAATCAATTTATAATCAATAATGAAACCAAGGAACAAAACCTCTATTTTATCATCAAAGGAAAAGTTCAAGAGATAAACAGTAATAACAATGAAGTTATCTCAATCTTTGCAGCCAATGAGTTTTTTGATCCGCTCTCACTCATTGAACATCGTGTGAAAAATCATTTTAAAGCTATAGAAGAGACAATTTGCTATCTTTTGTGTAAAGAGGATTTTTTAAAAATAGTATACCAAAACAAAAAACTAGAACACTTTTTCTTCCAATCAATTTCACAAAAACTTAGCAAGAGTATGACCAATGAGCAAAATAAGGATTTAGCAAGTTTTATGGTAGCAAGAGTTGCAGATGCTTATTTGCAAAAGCCTCTTTTTGTTGATTCAGGTGAAACCATATTTAATACTGTTAAATATATGAAAGAAAATAACCTCTCTTCCATTTTAGTCAAAGATGAAAATGAATATGGCATTGTTACAGATACTGATTTTCGAGAGAAAGTGATTTTGAATCGATTGAGTTTTGATGATCCTATAAAGCTAATAACAAGCTTTAAACTTCGTTATGTCAATGATAATGATTTTTTGTTTAACGCCCAGCTTCTTATGACACGGTTTAAAATTAAAAGATTAATCGTAAAAAACAAAGATGAAAAGATTGTGGGGATTTTAGATCAAATGTCACTTACGAGTTTTTTCTCTTCGCATACCTATGCTGTAGCTAATGAAATTGATAATGCGACGAGTTTACAAGAGTTGCAAAAAGTAAGTCAAAACTTTATCAAAATCATCAAAGCGCTTTTTGCCAAAGGGGTAAAAGTAAGATATATTTCAAAACTTCTCAATGAGCTTAATAAAAAACTCTTCGAAAAAATTTTTATGCTGCTTGCTCCGCAAGGATTGGTTGAAAAATCTGCTTTTATCGTTCTTGGAAGTGAAGGCAGAGGAGAGCAAATACTGCGAACCGATCAAGACAATGCACTAATTATTGCCGATGATTGTCCTGTCAGTGATGAGGAGATTGCGAAATTTACGCAAAAATTTACACAAACACTCATTGAGTTTGGATATCCAAGATGCAAGGGCAACATCATGGTAAGCAACCCTTATTGGACAAAAAGATATAGCAACTATGTTGCACAAATTGATGAGTGGATTACAAGAAAAGAGAAAGAAGATTTTATGAATTTAGCAATTTTTATCGATGCAAGCTGTGTTGTTGGAGATAAAAAGCTGCTTAAAAAGATAAAAAAATATATTAACTCCAAAATTGACCGATCCGCATCTTTTTTTACTACATTTGCATCATTTGCACTTACTTTTACAACGCCACTTGGTTTGTTTAATGATTTTGTTGTCGAAAAAAGAGAGCATAAAAACCAACTTGATTTAAAAAAAGGGGGGATTTTTCCAATTGTTCATGGCATTCGAACTATGGCGCTAGAGCAGCGAATCTATGCCAATAATACAGTTGATAGAATCAAAGCGCTTTATAAAGGTGGGGTTTTAGATAAAGAGTTTGCAAGTGAACTGACTGAATCATTTAACTTTTTGCTCACACTACGGCTTAAATCAAGCTTACAAAAGTTGGATAATGGCAAAGAAGCGGATAATTTTGTTAATCCAGATAATTTAACCACGCTTGAAAAAGATATGCTTCGTGATACTTTTAAGATTGTCAATAGATTTAAAAAGTATTTGACAAATAAATATAGGCTTGATTATGTTTAAATCTATCAAAAACTATTTGAATAAAAAAAATTTAAAAGATAGCCGTTTTGACTTTTTGCTAGATCCCTATGAGGGTGATGAATGTGTAGTATTTGATTGTGAAACAACGGGATTAAACCCTAAAGTGGATGATATTATCTCAATTGGTGCAATAAAAATTAAAGGCAACCAAATCCTAACAAGCACAAAATTTGAAAGGTTTGTCAAACCCAAAAGCGAATTAGATGCTACAAGTATCAAAATTCATCATATTAGGCAGTGTGACCTGCATGGAGCAAAAGATATTGATGGGGTGATTGAAGAGTTTTTATATTTTATTGAAAATCGCCCGCTTGTAGGGTATTACTTAGAGTTTGATGTAGCAATGATAAATAAATATGTAAAACCAAAAATAGGCATCAAGCTTCCCAATGAGCAGATAGAGGTTTCAGCTATCTATCACGATAAAAAGATTGGATTTATCCCCCAAGGAGTGGTTGATTTACGATTTGATAGTATCATGAAAGATTTGAAACTACCAATTTTAAGTAAGCATGATGCAATCAATGATGCAATTATGACAGCGATGATATTTGTGAAGCTACAAAACACCACCAAGCTTTCATCATAAAAATTTTATAAAGTGTATTAATCAAAAAATTGGCTTCATCAATTTTTTGAATGCTTTTAAAATGGTTTTAACAATCATTATGATAGCGCAAAATCCAAAGTTTAATGTACTACCCCAATTGCTTGTAATTAACTAAGTTAACAATCTTTTAAACTTATATTTTGGTTATGCTATAATGAGAAAAATAAGATTTGTGAAATTAAAGGTGACTTATGGTTGATAAAACGATTGGATTTTCATTGTGGCTTGATTTTATCGAGAGAGATTTTTTGATAAATGATTTTAAAAGTTTGATAAAAAAGAAAATTATAAATGGTGCAACAACTAACCCAGCGATATTTGCCAATGCGATAATGAGTTCTTTAGCATATAAAGAGCAGCTTTTGAAGCTTGATGGGATGGATCCAAAATCCAAATATGAAGCTTTGGCAACCGAAGATATGAAACTTGCCGCAGAGGCTCTTTTGCCGTTGTATGAGCAAAATTGTGATGGTTTTATCTCAATTGAGGTTGATCCATTTCTCAGCAACGACACCCAATCGATGATTGATGAAGCAAAAAGACTCTATGGTGCTATTGGGTATGAAAATGTGATGATAAAGATTCCAGCTACAGAAGCTGGCTATGAAGTGATGGAGAAACTTTTAAGTGATGGGATGAGTGTGAATGCGACACTTGTTTTTACCAATGAGCAGGCCAAAAAGTGTGCTGAAGCGATGGATAGGGGGATGAAAGCTTCAAA
>Ga0052835_100049_pt1 | contig 11865 bp, 15 predicted proteins | sample Wilsouwater61714_FD_53172 | JGI IMG/M metagenome (GOLD analysis project Ga0052835, IMG submission 53172) | Hot spring water microbial communities from Wilbur Hot Springs, California, USA - Wilbur source water - 6/17/14 | ecosystem: Environmental > Aquatic > Thermal springs > Unclassified ...
GCATATTTTGATCCAATATATTTTGTAAACTCTTCTTCTAGTTTGCTCGCATGATTACTCTTTAGCGCAAGTGCTTCAGCGATATTTTCCTCTAAAAGTTTATCAATTTTTGGTCTATAAAAGGGAATTTCCATCATAAATTTAACCTTTTTTATTGCTATTTATAAATTCTATTTTAGCTTGTGTAAATTTTAGCTTAAAAATAGCCAACTTTTGTGAATATACTCAATATTTGATACAATTTATCCAAAAAGGAGTCTAAATGCAGATAAAATCAAAACCTTGCGGTAGTTACATGACCAATTGCTATATCGTAACGGTAGATAAAAAAGATTTTATAATTGATCCTGGAGTTGGAGCTACTAGCTGGGTTGTTGAAAATGTAACAAATCCTGTGGCAATTCTTAATACACATGGACATTTTGACCATGTATGGAGCAATGAAGAGTTAAAACAGAAGCTCAGTATTCCTGTGTATATCAATAAAAATGACGCAATAATGTTAGAAAAAGATCTATTTGCTCAAGGAACCCCGCCTTCAAAAGCAGATTATTTAATTGATGGTGATGAAGTGGTTGAGATTGAGGGTGTTGAGGTAAAGTTTTATCAATTTGCAGGGCATACGCCAGGATGTAGTGTAATTGAAATAGCACAAATTTGGTTTAGTGGTGATTTTTTATTTAAGCACTCCATTGGTCGATATGATTTTCCTCTCTCAAATGCTCAAGAGATGAAAAAGAGTTTACATAGAGTTTTGAAATTTGAAAATAATTATGAAATTTATCCTGGACATTGAGATAAAACTACACTTGAAGAAGAAAAAAAAGTAATTCCCTTTTTTATATCACAGATATGACGATGAAAAAAGTTATCTACTCCCCTTTGAATCCTTTCTCTTTGATGATTTTTTCTTTCTTTCATCAACTGCAGGGACTTCAATCTTTTGTTTATTCATCTTTTCNGGATCTTCTACATCTTTAACAAGGTTTAGGGTTAAAATATGCTTTTCTAAAACCACAGCCATGAATTTTCCATCAAACACTTTTACTTCATTGAGATAGCCTTCCACTTCAATCTCTCTTTTACGGCTTTCTTGGTGAAGTTGTTTTGCTTTAAATAGAACTTTATCACCAACTTTCACAGGAGATAAAAATTTGCAGTTGCTGTTGAATAAAACAACATTGGGATCATTCACTGCTGCCATCGCACAAAAATCAGCAGCACCAAAAGTAAATCCTCCGTGTACAAGATTGTGCGAATCAACTGACATTTCAGGCGTTGTAACAAGCTCAACTTCGGCATAGCTATCTTCAATCTTTATGAGATTACCACAGAGTCTGGAATTGATTTTAAGATGGGTTTTCAACCCTTTTTCTTCATTTGATTGTAAATTAGAAACCACATCCATTATAAACCTTTAAAGTTAAATATTGAGCGAAATATCGGTAAAAATGGAGATATTTGTAATGACAAAAAGTAGAAATGATTGGAAAGGTTGCAAGTTTCATCTATGAGGTTCTTAAGAGTACCAAGGACACTCTGCCAAAAAGTCTTTTTAGGCTTTGCCTAAAAAAATATCAATATGAAAACTTATAACCCCTTCTTCTTACAGTGTGAATCACTTGAGAACCAACAGCACTTTTTAATCTTTTTCTTATTTGATTGATTGCAACTTCAACAGTATTATCTGAGACATATTCAGGTTCATCCCACAATGCGTTGATGATTTCATCCTTTGAAAAAACTCTATGCTTTCGCAAGGCTAGATATGCTAATATATCAAAGGTTTTTCCATTGAGTGAAATATGTTTGCTATTGCCCGTTACCTCTTTAGCAGGAATATCGATGGTTAAACTTTTGATTGAAATTCTTTTTTCAAATAGCTCTCTCATATTTGATTGAATTCTTACTGCAAGAAGCCTTGGAGAGTTCACATGGGAATACACTACATCACTTACGCCAAATTTGAAAAACTCAATTTGCATCTTTTCATCTTCATTGAGGATGATTATCTTTGTTTCTTTATTTTTTCGACGAACTTCACTCAAAAATCGCTTAAAAGAAAGTGTAATCTCTGCCTGATTTATAATGACTAATTCATAATAACGAAAATCTGTAAAGTTGGTTGCATCGTAAGTGTCTTCAGCCGTATCAATAATACAGAAAAAATCTTTATCAAAACTTTTTTCTACATCTTTAACAAAGTCTTCACTCAAACCTACTGCTAAAACTCTCATCTTAAATTATCCAAACTTTAGGAAAATTATGGTAGTTCCAATTTTTTATAAAATTATACTGAAAATCTGTTTGAAAAAAAAGACTAAAATTAAGCTGCTTTTAAGAAAAAATCTGGAAAGTCTAAAAATAGGGAATAACCGATTAAATTTGATAGTTTAAAGATAGAAAATATCATAAAAGGAATAGCTGATGAAAACAATTTATCTCATAAGACATGCAAAATCAAGCTGGAAAGAGCCTGTGAGTGATTTTGATAGAGGGTTAAATAAAAGAGGTAAAAGAGATTTGCCTTTTATGGCAAGTTTGATTCAATCAAAACAAATTGTTCCAGATTTAATACTCTCTTCACCAGCAAAAAGAACAAAACTTACTGCAGAGGTTTTTGCAAAAGAGTTAAAGGTGAAAAATCTAAAATTTGAGCAGTCAATGTATGAGTGTAGTTATAGTAAATTATTGAGCATTATACATAAATTACCCAATAATATAAGTACCGTTTTTTTGGTTGGACACAACCCAGGGTTGAATATGCTTGCAAGCTATTTAAGTGGAAAAAACATAGAAAACATTCCCACTTGTGCAGTGTATGGATTGAAATTTAAGTGCAATGAATGGAGACAAATAGATAAAGCACAGGGTGAAAATACTCTTTTTGAATACCCCAAAAAATATTTCAAAAAGAAGCAATAAAAGTTCTGCAGCAAAAACTATCTTTTAGAAACTCACAATGACGGATTTTTTTCAAACCCTAATGAAAAGCAAGCGAATAAAATTTGATGAAATAGGTATTAAATCATGCAAAGCGGTCGTACTGCTGCAAATGGAGAAAGCTGATGAGAGATATGTGCTTGAATATATCTATAAACGGCAAAAAGAGATTATTTTTGAGATAAAAAGGTTAGCACTAAGGCTTAGCAAACGGTTTTTAGATAAAATTGCAAAAAATTGATTTTAAGGGTTTTTAATGCGAGCATTGATCTCAGTAAGTGATAAAAGCGGTATTGTGGAGTTTGCTGCTTCTTTAGAAAAGCTAGGGTTTGAGATTGTAAGCACTGGTGGAACGCTTCAAGTATTAAGCGAAGCAGGAATAAAAGCTATAGATGTAGCCAAAGTGACACAATTTCCAGAAATTTTAGATGGTCGGGTAAAAACGCTCAATCCATTGATACATGGTGGAATTTTATACAAAAGAGAGAATGAGTCACATAAAAAAACGGTTGAGTCGTGCGGCATTATAGNGATCGATTTGGTGTGTGTAAATCTATATCCTTTTAAAGAAACGATTGCAAAAACAGATGATTTTGAACAAATTATTGAAAATATCGATATTGGTGGTCCAGCGCTAGTGCGAAGTGCGGCAAAAAATTTTCAAGATGTTTTGGTTGTCACTGATATTAATGATTATAGCGTTATAATAGAGAGATTGCAAAATGGTAGCGTGGATTTACAGTTTAGAAGAGATTTAATGATTAAAGCGTATGAACATACTGCAAGTTATGATTCGATGATTGCAAATTATATGAATAAGCGATTTAAAGATGGATTTGGACAGAAGCAATTTATTGTTGGTAGCAAGGTACAAGATGCAAGATATGGCGAAAATCCACACCAAAAAGGAGCACTCTATCAATTTGATGAGCATTTTGATAAACATTTTAAAACCCTCAAAGGTGAAGCAAGTTTTAATAATTTAACTGATATGAGTGCGGCGGTAAAGATTGCGGCAAGTTTTGGCACTGAGCCTGCTGTGTGTATTGTTAAGCATGGAAATCCTTGCGGTTTTGCTATAAAGCAAAATTTACTTGAAAGTTATGAATATGCACTCAAATGTGACACAACCAGCGTTTTTGGTGGTGTAGTGGCAGTAAATGGAGTGGTAACAAAAGAGTTGGCACAAAAGATGAATGAGATTTTTTTGGAAGTTGTAATTGCGGCAGATTTTGAACCTGAAGCACTGCAAGAGTTTGAAAAGAAAAAGAGATTGAAACTTTTTTCACAAAATTCAAGCCATTTGGTGCTAGCAAAGGATTTGTTTGACTTTAAACATATTGATGGTGGGTTTGTCTTTCAAGATAGTGATTGTATTTGTGAAAATGAAGTAAAAATGGCAAAACTACAAACCATAAAGGAAGCAACTCCTCAACAGATGAGAGATTTAGAGATTGCATATAAAGTAGCAGGACTTACAAAAAGTAACTGTGTCGTTTATGTCAAAGATGGTGCGATGGTTGCAGTGGGTATGGGGATGACAAGTAGGTTCGATGCAGCCAAGTGTGCGCTTAAAAAAGCTCAAGAGATGGGGCTTGATGTCAGTGGTGCAAGTTTAGCAAGCGAAGCATTTTTCCCATTTAGAGATAGCATAGATGCAGCTGCAAAAGCGAAAGTAGCAGCCGTGATAGAACCAGGTGGAAGCATAAGAGATGATGAGGTGATTCAAGCAGCCAATGAGCATGGCATAGCGCTTTATTTTAGCACTGTAAGGCATTTTTTGCACTAAAAGTTAAAAGTTGGAAGTAAGAAGTGAGAAGTGAAAATTGAGTGAGTTATTGAAAAGATTATCAACAATCCTTTAAGAAAAGCATTTTAGTACACTCATACTTTAAATGAGAGTAGAACAATAATATGAGGATCTCAAATGGATAGTTTAAGCGCAATGATAACGCAGTGGGGAGTCAATATTGTTTTAGCCTTATTGATTTTTTTTGTAGGAAAAGAGGTAGCTAAAAAGCTAACTGATATCCTTATAGGGCTTATGCGAAAGTCCAATATGGATGAAACACTTATAGGGTTTTTACAAAGCGTAATCTATGGCTTAATGCTTGTCTTTATCGTCCTTGCAGCGTTGTCTCAGCTTGGTATTGAAACGACTTCATTTGTAGCAGTTCTTGGTGCGGCAGGCTTGGCTGTCGGCTTGGCGTTTAAGGATAGCTTTTCCAATATTGGATCAGGTATGATGATAATAATCTTTAAGCCATTTAAAGTAGGTGATTTTGTAACTGCTGGGGGTGAAAGTGGGGTGATTGAACAAATTACAATCTTTCAAACTGTTATGAAAACAGGTGATAATAAAGTAATCATCATTCCAAATTCAAATATCACAAAAAACAATATCACCAATTTTTCGCAAAAAGAAACGAGACGGATAGATTTTGTATTTGGCATTGGATATGATGATGATTTAAAAAAAGCAAAAGAGGTGCTGCTTGATATAGTAATGAGTGATGAAAGAGTACTCAAAGACCCTAAACCACTTGTAGCGGTAAATGAATTGGGTGATAGTAGTGTCGATTTTGTAGTTCGTGCTTGGGTTAAAAGCGGTGATTTTTGGAAAGTTAAATGGGATATCACTGAAAGAGTAAAATTGCGGTTTGACAAAGAGGGGATTTCGATACCTTTTCCACAGATGAATCTGCACTTAAAACAGGAGTAAGCAACTAAAAATAAATTTTTGATACAATCGTAAGTAAACAAAGGAGAATTGATGAAAAAAATATTAATAAGCACTGTAGCAGCAACCTTACTTGGTGCGTCACTAGCTGCTACAGAAATCATTGCTACGGTTAATGGTGTGGAGATTACACATGAAGATTTTCAAGCCTATTTGCAACAGATGCCAGCAGATGCAAGACAATCACAAAATTTGACAAAAGAAAAGCTGCAAGAACAACTCATTCAAAAAGAGCTTTTAACTCAATATGCGCTACAAAGTGGCATTGAAAAAGATATTAAGTATAAAAAAATGCTAAGTCGTCTACAAAGAGATTTAGCACTTGAGGTGTGGATGAATAAAGAGATGGATGCGATTGAAATTAGCCAGTCTCAGATGAAAGAGTATTATGAAGCAAATAAAAATCGTTTTGCTCAAGTTGCAAGCGATCAAGTTCGTGCGAGACATATACTTGTAGAGAGCGAGAGTCAAGCAAAAGAGATTATTGCAAGTTTGCAAAAAAGCACTAATTTAAAAGATGATTTTATCAAAAGCGCAAAGAAAAATTCATCTTGCCCTTCAGCTGCAAATGGAGGTGATTTAGGGTTTTTTGGTAAGGGAGATATGGTTGCTGAGTTTGAAGAAGCTGCATTTGNATTAAAAAAGGGTGAAATGACAAGCCAACCAGTGAAAACACAGTTTGGATACCATATAATTTTTATTGAAGATACAAAGTCACAATATGAGGTTTTAAAACCGATGATTGAACAAAACTTAAAAATGCCAATTTTTAGAAAAAAACTTGAAGAAGTGACAAAATCACAAAGAGAAAAAGCAAAAATTATAATCAATTAAGGGGGTCTTTATGCTAAATGAAAAAGTACTTGATCATATAGAGGCTGGAGTTGTTACTGGTGACGATTTGACAAAACTTTTTGCTATTGCAAAAGCAAACGAATACGCTGTTCCTGCTGTAAATGTTGTAGGAACAAACTCAATCAATGCAGCACTTGAAGCTGCTAAGATGGCTAATTCGCCAATTATTATACAACTAAGTAATGGTGGTGCAGCGTTTTATGCGGGAAAAGCACTAAGTGGCAATGATGCGTCAGTACTTGGTGCAATCAGTGCCGCCAAACATGTGCATACGATGGCAAAAGCATATGGTGTGCCTGTCGTGCTTCATACTGATCATGCTGCTAGAAAGTTGCTTCCATGGATTGATGGGTTGCTTGATGCAAGTGAAGAGGAGTTTAAAAAAACGGGAAAAACACTTTTTTCTTCACATATGATTGATTTAAGCGAGGAAAGTTTGGATTCAAACCTTGAAACTTGCCAAAAGTATTTAAAACGGATGGATAAAATTGGTATGACACTTGAAATTGAGCTTGGAATTACTGGGGGTGAAGAGGATGGCGTAGATAATAGCGATGTTGATAACGCACGACTTTATACGCAGCCTCAAGAGGTGTATGAAGCTTATGTGAGACTAAGCGAAATAAGTGATAAATTTACCATTGCAGCATCCTTTGGAAATGTGCATGGAGTCTATAAGCCTGGTAATGTTGTCCTTAAACCTGAGATACTACAAAAATCACAAGAGTTTATCTATGAAAAGATTGGGGGTTCATCTAAGCCTGTGAATTTTGTATTTCATGGTGGCAGTGGCAGCACACAAGAGGAGATTAGAAAATCAATTGAGTTTGGGGTAGTAAAGATGAATATCGATACCGATACACAGTGGGCTTTTTGGGATGGTGTAAGAGCGTATGAGAGTAAGTACCACAACTATCTACAAGGACAAATTGGAAACCCAGAGGGCGAAGATAAACCCAATAAAAAATATTATGACCCTAGAAAGTGGCTTCGATGTGGTGAAGAATCAATGGCTGCAAGGTTGCAAAAAGCATATAAAGATCTAAACTGTTTCAATAGAAATTAGATGTGTTGCAGCTCAATGATTCACCGATTCAAAAGGTTGAGTTTAAAAATAAAAGTTATTTCATCAAGAGAGATGACCTCTTAAGTAGTGAGTTTAGCGGCAACAAAGCGCGTAAATTTTACTCGCTGCTTCGCAGTGATTTAAGCTGCTATAAAAAAATCGTTTCACACGGCTCAAATCAATCTAATGCGATGTACTCTTTAAGTGTACTAGCAAAGTATAAAAAAATCTCTTTTGAGTACTACACCCATCATCTGTCTTCCTTTTTAAAAGAAAATCCAATTGGAAATCTACTTGGGGCTTTAAATAATGGGATGCAATTAAAAATAGGAAAAGTGCCAAAGATTGAAAAAGGAAGTCTTTTTATCCCCGAAGGTGGAGCATGTAAGATAGCACAAGAGGGGATTAAGCTGCTAGCAAATGAGATTGAGCAGTGGGCTAATAGAGAAGGGATAAAGAAGTTAAATATCTTTTTACCTTCTGGTACTGGAACAACGGCACTGTATCTACAAAAATATAGTAAATATGATGTATATACTTGCTCATGTGTGGGGGATGATAACTATTTAAAACAACAGTTTAATGCCCTTAAGCAACAGCACCATCCAAAGATTTTACCTAAAAAACAAAAGTATCATTTTGGAAAACTTTATATGCATCTATATTATTTGTGGCAAGAGTTAAAGGATCAAACAGGTATTGAGTTTGATTTGCTCTATGACCCAATTGGGTGGGAGACGATACAAAGTTTTGATTTTCAAGAGCCCCTACTGTATATCCATCAAGGTGGAGTTTTGGGCAATATAACGATGCAGCAAAGGTATGAAAGGAAGTTATGCCGATGAAGCCAATAAAAGAGATTTTACAATCCATTGATATTTTCAACGCTCTTGATGAAGAGTTGCTCGAAATTTTAGTATCCCTAGTGAGTGTGAATAGGTATAAAAAGGGAAATATTTTGTTTTTCGAAGGGGATACACCAACACATTTTTATATTTTGATTCATGGTGAAGTGAAGCTTTACAAAGTCAATGAAAAAGGGGGTGAAATTATGTTGCATTACTTTTGCGCACCCACTATGATAGCAGAGATGGCAGTGATTGAGCAGATAAATTTTCCTGCAACGGCAGAGTTTTTGAGTGATGGAGCTATTGCAAAAATTGAAAAAGATGAGTTTTATACACTGCTTGAAACAGAACCAAAACTTTCTCTTGCAATCATAAAATCACTTAATCGCAAAATAAAAACGCTTGAACAAACAATAAATAACAATCTTGTATATAACTCAACAACAAAAGTGGCAAATTACATCCTTAAATTTCCACAAAAATTTCAAAAAATCAAAAAGGTAGAGCTTGCCAAAGAGTTAAATATGGCGCCAGAGACCCTTTCACGGGTGATAGCGAAGCTTAAAAAGATGCAAATAATAGACAAAAATCACTCCTTGCTCGATACAGATAAACTTACAAAGATGCTGCAACAATAAAAATCATTGATATGTGTCAATGCAAAAAAATTTCATACTAAATATCATTGCTTCTGTAAAAATTAATTAGGAGTTAATGATGAGCATGTTTTGTTACCAATGTGAAATGAGCGCACCAAATGGTTGCGGAAGCAAAGGACAAGTGGTTGGAACTTGTGGGAAAGATGAAAATTTGAGTCGATTGCAAGATGTGATGATATTTGGATTAAAGGGATTGAGTGCATATAGAGAACATCTTAATGAACTTGATAGCAAAGCTACAAAAGTTATTGATGATGTGATAAGTGAAACACTTTATTTTACGCTTACAAATGTCAATTTTAATTTTGATGAGCATATTGCACAACTTATGAAAGTAGGAAGTGCAGGGGTGGAAGTGATGGATAAACTCTCAAATGCCCACACCAATAAATTTGGAGTTCCAACGCCAATTAAAGTTAGCCAAAACAAGGTAGAGGGCAAAGCAATCTTAGTGAGCGGACACAACTTGGAGATGCTGCAAAAGCTTCTTGAAGCAACCAAAGATAGAGGAATCAATATCTATACCCATTCAGAGATGTTGCCTGCTCATGGGTATCCTGAGCTTAGAAAATATAAACACCTCAAAGGCAATGTTGGAAAATCTTGGTTTGATCAAACAAAATTGATGAAAACATTCCCAGGTACTTTTGTGGTAAATACCAATTGTATCGTGCCACCAAAGGATAACTGTGAATATTTAGATCGATTATTTACATATAAAATAGTTGGTGTCGAAGGTGCTACAAAGATTGAAAATGATAATTTTGAGCCGCTCATTCAAAGGACACTACAATGTGAAGATGCTGATGGATGGGATGCAGATACCGTGCTAAGTACGGGGCATCATTACAAAACAATACTGACTCTTGCGCCACAAATTTTGCAAGCACTTAGTGAGGGAAAAATCAGGCAATTTTTTGTTATAGCAGGGTGTGATGCACCAGGAAAGGCAGGCGAATATTATAGAGAGTTAGCACAGAGTTTGCCAAATGATTGTATAATCATCACCTCAAGTTGCGGAAAATTTCGATTTAATGATATCGATTTTGGAGAGATTGAAGGAACTGGAATTCCAAGATATTTAGATCTTGGGCAGTGTAATGACAGTAATGGAGCAGTTGAAATCGCCAAAGCGTTAAGCGATGCAGTAGGTAAGCCGATAAATGAACTGCCAATTTCAATCGTGCTTTCGTGGATGGAGCAAAAGGCTGTGATTATTCTTTTGGCACTTTTTAGCCTAGGTATACAAAATATCTATCTAGGTCCAAAACCACCACAATTTTTCAATGAAGATATTTTTAACTTTTTAAGTGAGCATTTCAATCTGCATTTCACAGGTGATGCACAAAAAGATTTGAAGGATTTACTGCTTGTAAAGAGTGCCTAGATAGGTCGCCATCTTGATATCCATCAATGAGATCAAGGTTTGTTTCATAGCACAATACAACAAAAAAAGGTAGAGTTATGACGATAAATCAATTTATGACAGCTGATCATCGAAAGTGTGATGCGGAATTTGCAACTTTAGAGATGCTTGTAGACAAGGAAGATTTTGCACAAGCAAAAGAGAGCTTTGAAGCATTTTCGCAATATATGCTGCATCATTTTGATATGGAAGAGTTGGTAATGTTTTCTGTTATCAAAAAGATGCAAGAGCTACAATGAATAGTGCCAAAACAATCATGGTGGATGCAAGAGAGTTAGAGGCACCGCACCCGCTACTTAAAGTTTCAAAAGCGTTAATGAGTGTTGATGAAAAAACAAATATCAAATTTATCCACCGTATGCACCCGTGCCGTTTGTTTGATATTTTGAATCAAAAAGGCTTATCTTATGAAGAGATTCAAAATAGTGAAGGCGTGATTGTATATATTTGGCATCCAAAAGGCAAAAAGCCAGAGTGTGAGGCATAGATGGTTTTTGCTGGATTGAGTTTAGAACAAGCACCTCCATACAGCGTAACGATGAAGTTTTTTATTACTGGATTTGTTTACGCATTGTTTGGCGGTGTGTATTTGGCACTCAATGGTGGAGTCTTTGATATTATGTTTATCCATCTGATGACGATTGGATTTATGACGATGGTGATGAGTGGGGTAGTGCTACAATTTTTGCCTGTTGTAGGTGGTATAACTTTCAAACGCATCAACCTTTTATCCAACTTAATCTTTATAGGACTCAACTTAGGAGTGATTGGTTTTTATTTGTATAATCTATTACTACTAACAATGAGTGCTTTTATTTTATTTTTTAGTATTACTCTTTTTACAATGAGTGTCATATATAAAGTTTTTATGAGCAAAACCAAAAATCTATCGATTCTTTCTATCGCTTTCGCACTGCTTTTTTTATTTTTGGGTATGCTAGCTGGTGTATTGATGTTGCACTCACACGCTTCGATAAATCTTGATGAATCTTTTTTGCAAGTCAAAAACTTACATCTGCATCTACTGTTTTTTGGCTGGATACTGCTTTTGGTGATGGGTGTTTCTTTTCAAGTGATTCCGATGTTTTGGGTAGCAAAAGATTTTAGCCCACAGAGTAAAGCAGTTTTTATCTTTTTGACGGCAGGATTGTTGCTTTTAAATCTTTTTTTGCAACTTTTGCTTTTTTATTGTTGCTCCTATTGTTAGGTGCTGTGTATGCTGTTGCTATAATGCATCGTTTATATAACCGAAAACGAAAATTAAGTGATTGTAGTGTCAAATACTGGTTTGTAGCGATGGCTTCATTGCTTATTGTGATGCTTTTTTT
>Ga0052835_100050_pt1 | contig 11697 bp, 15 predicted proteins | sample Wilsouwater61714_FD_53172 | JGI IMG/M metagenome (GOLD analysis project Ga0052835, IMG submission 53172) | Hot spring water microbial communities from Wilbur Hot Springs, California, USA - Wilbur source water - 6/17/14 | ecosystem: Environmental > Aquatic > Thermal springs > Unclassified ...
AATCGATTTGATAAATGCTTCAACACCANTATCAATATCAAGTTTTGGATGCCTTGCATCGATTAAATGAACAAAGGTTCGAATCGATACACGGTTTGTGACAAACTCTGTTAAGTTTTTCTGCCAATCTTTTTGTTTGCCCTTTGAAACCTTTGCATACCCAAACCCTGGCAGATCAACAAATCTTGCATTAAAATCATCATCCCCATACTTATACACCACATCAAAAAAATTAATTAAACGGGTTTTGCCAGGAGTTGAAGAGCTTTTTGCTAAATTTTTTCTACTACATAATCTACTAAGTGTACTGCTTTTGCCTACATTGCTGCGACCCATAAAAACAACTTCAGCTCTTCCTTCACTAACCGCATCATCTATTGCTAAAGCTGACTTTACAAACTTTGCCTCTTTTATAGTTGGTATTATCACTTTTGATCCATCTCAAAAATAAATTTTACTGGTTTTTTTTCACTACCTATCACATTAGCTTTACCATCGATTAGTGATACCTCCACCTCTTCACCCTTTAAAGTTCGCCGATTGATCAAATCATATATATCCACATTTTCAAAAAAGTGGTATCTCTCTTCACGAGGATAGTAAAACAATTTTTGTGAAGTTCCTCGGTATCTAAAATCTTTCTCCTCAATATAAAAAGAAATATCGCCATACGCTTCATAACGATTTGCAACACGGTTTTCATCAAAAAACAAAATCACTTTACTTGCATTAAGTTCACTATTTCCTTTTATAATCTTTACACTACCACTAAACTCTGTAAAACTCCCTTTTTCATCTGCTTTGAAATTTAATGCCGTAATCTCAATATTTTGCGCAAACAGTACTGCACTTACCATTAAAAATACCACTATTTTTTTCATCTATTAGCCTTAATTGTTGCTTTTATATTGGTTGAATCTAAAACACCATCTTGATACCAAAGCCTTTCACCCACAAAAATATGCTCACCATACAAAGCCTCAAAGGGTGCTAACGATTCAAAGTATTGCTGCACACTATTGTAGAAAACAGCTTGAGAGTATAGCACTACGCCACGAGAAGTTTTTATTATAACATCTTCATCTAAATATATATCATCTCCAATAATCTTTGCTTCTTTAGATTGCACTTCATTACCCTCTTTGTCAACTGCCAAAGGGTTTTGCACCAACAGCATATCGTTATATTTTTGTGCATAATCACCAATGATACTACTTTTAAACCCATCTTTGTTGGTTTGGATTAAATTAAAATTTACAAATTCAAACTCAATCTTGTTTGATGGCTCCTTTTTATCAATCAAATAGGGCTTGAGTACAAACCCTAAAATAACAGCACCAACAAAGCCTAAAAAAAACAAAATTTCAATTCTCATAGCCAACTATTGATAAATTCTTTTTCTACACCATTGATTTTAAAGATATACTCAATAAACTCTCTCGCAGCACCTTCCCCACCTTTTGAATTCAAACGAAGATCAACTTCAGAAGCCACAAAACTACTTCCATCATTTGGTGTTGCACTGAGTCCACAGCTTTTGAGCATCTTCAAATCATTCAAATCATCACCCAAAGCAGCAACATTTTTTAAACTTATCTGCATCTTTGCTACAATCGATTGCAAGCATGCAAGTTTATCTTTTTCACCTTGAAATAGATACTCAACTTCAAGCTCTTTTGCTCTTCTTTCAACAATAGAAGAAGTTCTACCCGTAATAATCGCTACAGAAATTCCAAGTTTTTTTGCACTTTTTATTGCTAAGCCATCTTTAACATTAAATGCTTTGAACTCTTCACCACTGCTTGAATAGACAATCTCCCCATTTGTCAAACATCCATCCACATCAAGCACAATCAGTTTAATCAAAGCACACCCTTTGTGCTAGGGATTTGAATCCGTTCATTTTTTGCTGTTGCTCGTCTAAGCGCTAGAGCAAATGCTTTAAATGCCGCTTCAGCAATGTGGTGTTTATTTTTGCCGCGGTTGCACACCAAGTGCATCGTCACTGGCAAATTAAAAGCAACAGCTCGAAAAAACTCTTCGACCAACTCCCCTTCAAATCTACCAATTGTTCCATCTAAATTGATATCATAATGCAAATATGCACGGTTACTCAAATCGATATCGCAACTTACACTTGCTTCATCCATCACAACTGTTGCATTCCCAAATCGCTCCATTGCATTCACAGGATAAATCAGCTCACCCAATGCTTTTGCCAACACAATTCCTACATCCTCTACACTATGGTGCGCATCTACATGCAAATCTCCTTTGCACTCAATATCCAAGTCAATCAACGCATGCTTTGCAAAACTTTCAAGCATATGGTCAAAAAATCCAACTCCCGTTTGAATATTTGCATCCCCCTTGCCATCAAGCTTAACGCTTAAGCTGATATCGGTCTCTTTGGTTTTTCTCTCTACCCTTTTCATCGTCGCTCCCTTACTAAAAATGCTCCACTATATTGTGAGTTTGCTATAAACTCTCTTGCTTCTTTCTCATTTGCAAATCCACCAATCAAAACCCGATACTGCTCCGAACTTTTTTCAATTTTAGAATCAAGGCGAAGCGGAAGATTTACATAATTTTTTTGAAACCTTTTTGCTGCTTCAAAAGTTGAAAATGAAGCTACTTGCACTAAAAATATTTCACCACCACTTGGTTGCTGCACCTTTGTTTGTGTTGCAATAGAACTATTTTGAACCAAATGGCACTCATTTCTTGTTGCTCCAGTGCTGCTACCTTTGGGTGCATCNTTGGGCCAATTTTTGCTATCAGTTTGCAACACTGTTAGCCGCACTCGTGCTAAACCTTTTTTATGTATATNAATCTTTTTAGCTGCCATGTAGGATAAATCAATCACCCTATCTTTCAAAAAGGGACCTCTATCGTTGATTCGAACAATGACACTTTTGCCATTTTCCAAATTATCCACCCGCACCACCGTGTGCATCGGCCAAGTTTTGTGTGCAGCAGTTAATGCAAACTGATTATACACCTCCCCACTGCTTGTTTTTTTCCCATGAAAACTAGGGCCATACCAACTTGCAATCCCCTCCATTGTTTGCCCTTTTTCAACAATATGGGGGCAGTATTGCACTCCAAATGCACTATATGGACGCAGTGTTGCACGGTGGACTGTTTGTAGATACTCAGGAGATTGCTTTTCATAGGTGGGAGTTTTGCTAGCAGAAGAAGATATCCCAGTACTAACACTTCCAACTCTTATGCTTTGACAACTACTGATTGCAAACAATATCGATAGAGCCAATGCGGTTTTTACACTAATTGGAAACAAGAATTTGCTCCCCTATAAAAAGGACATTATCGGTTTTATTGTTTAGCTGCTTTAATTTGGTAATTGTCGTGTTAAATTTTTTTGCGATAGTAGAAAGACTGTCACCTCTTTGGACTTCATACATGTTTGGATTTAATCGTTGATAATTCTCTCTTGGAATAGGAATAATTAAGTTTTGATTTGGATAGATTATATGGCTTTTTAAATGATTAAATTGCATCACCAACTTGCTACTAATACCATACTGATNAGCAATCATTCTAATAGTATCGCCNCGTTTTACTTTATGCACAACAAAAAAGTTTTGAATATCATCACTACTGTAATACGCTTTAAAATCTGCCAAATTCATATAGGGGATGTAAATATCATAACTTTTTGCATATGGAGGTGTAAAACCAAGTTTTAAATGTGGATTATAAAGCTTTAAATCGCTATATTTGACACGAATTAACTCTGAAACTCTTTTTAAACTTTCACCACCTGGAACCGAAACTTTAGCCAATGAGTAGGCTTCTCCACGATTTAAAAGATAATCAAAATTACTTGCAAGCATCAACTCTTTATTGTTTGCTATCATCGTAAATTGGACTATCTTTTTTATATAATCTCTCGTTTCTTTTGGAAGGTATTTTTTCTCTTCATCAATGAGCACTTCAAGTTTATCACTTCCAGCTTTTTCAATCGCCCTTGCTAGCCTTCCCTCTCCGCCATTGTACGCCAAAGCAACCAAATACCACTTTCCAAATTTTTCGTGTAGATGTTTCAAATATGCAATTGCTGCTTCGGTGGATTTAACAAGATCTTTTCGCTCATCAACATACTCATTGATTTCCAAACCAAACATCTTTGCTGTCTTTGGCATAAACTGCCAAAGCCCAGAAGCTTTTGCACTTGAATAGGCTTTTAAGCTCAATCCAGATTCAGCCATCGCCAAATATAAAAAGGCATCAGGAATTCCCGCTTCTTGAATCTTTTGTTTTAGTATTGGTATATAAGCAAATCCACGATCCATCGCATGAAAAAAAATTTTTTGTCCAACATCTTTATAGGAATTTTCATAATTAAGGTAAAGTGGACTATTGATAAAACTTCTATCAATATCAAGTGTATTTAACACATCTATCTTATTGTAATGTGTCCTTGTTTCAATAAATCCAAATGAAAATGTAATAACTACAAAAAATAGTGCAAATACTCTCACAAAGCTTCCTTCCTTAGTTTTATAAAATTATATCTTAATCAAACTGTCTAAACTCTTTAAATAGTTGGTTTGTATTTTCTCGCAGCTGCGCCTTGATTTCAGAAAACTTCATATTTCTTATTTGAGCTATTTTTTCAACAATAAGTGGTATATAGCTTGGTTCATTTCGCTTTCCTCTATGTGGATGAGGCGCAAGATAGGGGGCGTCTGTTTCTAGCACAATTTTTTCAAGTGGGATTTTGGGTAAAATTTCTACCAATTTTTTTGCATTTTTAAATGTCACCACTCCACCAATACCAAAATAAAACCCTCTATCACTTAAATCCAAAAGATGTTCGCTTGCATTAAAGCAATGCAATACCCCACCTACCTTTGCATATTGAAGTAGCAACTGCTTTGAAATATCGCTTGCATCTCGAATATGCACAATCAGTGGCTTTTTATAGGTGTTAGCTAACTTTATTTGTGCAATGAAGCACTCCTGCTGCAATTTTTTCTCTTCCTCTTTTTCTACTTCATCTTGAGGCAGCCTAAAAAAATCCATTCCACATTCACCTACAGCGATACATTTTTCATCGCTTAAAAAGCTTTTTAAATGCTCTTCATCATACTCTCTTGCGTGGTAGGGATGCACCCCTGCTGCATAAAAGATATTTGGATGTGCATGCGCAATCTCTTTAGCTTTTTGTAAATCTTTTGGATTTGCCCCAGGAAGCAAAAATCCTCCAACCCCCGCATCTTTTGCTCTTGCTAAAACTGCATCCAAATCATCAAACGCTTGCACCTCCAAGTGACAATGTGTATCAATAAACATTTTACTCCTTTGAGATATAAACTTTTTTTATCATCTCTTGGTATTCTTTTTCTACATCGGAATCAATCGTGATGCCTCCACCACTTTTGTAGATTAAATCCTCACCCTCTTTTTCAATATATCTGATCAATACACAGCTATCAAAGCTCTCTCCATCAAAATACCCAAAGATTCCGCTAAAAAACCCTCTTTTATACCCCTCAACATCAGCAATAATCTGCATTGTCTTTTTTTTGGGTGTTCCAGTGATGCTTCCTGCCGGTGTAATTGCATCGATAATTTCACCAAGTCTACTGTGCCAACCAGAAAGTTCTGCACTAATTTGACTGCTTACTTGCAGCAGTCCGCCAATATCTTCAACATAGCGAAACCTCTCTACTTGCACCTTTTGCCCAATAATCCCCAAATCATTACGAAGCAAATCCACAATCATCGTGTGTTCAGCCTTTTCCTTTTCATCATCTAGAATCTGCTTTTTTGCATCTTTGATTTTGGCATCAATGGTACCTTTCATTGGAAAAGTAAAGATTTTGTTATCTTTAATCTTTACAAATGTCTCAGGAGAAAATGATACAAACTTATTTTTAACTAAAACTTTATATTTTGCATCTGCGCAGTAAAAAATCTGTTCAAGATCTAGTTTTTGCTCTATTTTTGTAGGAAATGTAAGATTTAGTAGATAAGTATTACCCTTTTTTATCTGCTCCATCACTTTATGAAATGCATCGCTGTAGCGTTCAAAAGAAATTGGTTTTGCTCTTAACCTTTTGGTTGTAAAATTTTTTTTTGTTGAAATTTTAAATTGGATCTGTTGTAATCTATCAACCCTTTCAATAATGTACTCACTTTTGTCGTAGCTAAGCACAAAAACAAAGGGAATTTTTTTCTTTGCTAAAGCAGTAATTTCATCCATCAACCAAGAACACACTTTTGAAGTACTGCCATTCTCACAGCAACACCATTTTTGACCTGCTCTAGCACCTTACAGCGCTTATCACCCATCATCGCATCATCGATATCAATATTGCGATGCACCGGTCCTGGATGAAGCAAAATGATATCCCTATCTCCTAATAACTCCTTGGTGATGCAATAATCATTTGCATAATCTTTCAAGCTTGCATAGATGGGTTTATCATGGCGTTCAGTTTGGGTGCGAAGACTCATGATGATATCCACCTCATTAATAACTTCACTCAAATAATACGCCGTGCGAAGCTTTGTAAAGGGTAGAAAATGGGGCGGAGCAACAAGGATTACTTCCAAGCCAAATCTTGAGAGGAGCTTAATGTTGCTATTTGCAACCCGTGAATTTTTAATATCTCCAACAATTGCAATCTTTTTACCTCTTACATCATCAAAATATTGCATAATGGTAAATAGATCAAGCAAAGCTTGCGTAGGATGTGCATGAGCGCCATCACCTGCGTTAAGAATTGGGGTATCAATCATCTTTGAAAGAAGTTCTGGGGTGCCAGAGTGCTTGTGTCTGACTATGATTGCATCAGGCCCCATTATTGCAAGATTTTTTGCTGTGTCTTTAAGCGTTTCACCCTTTTTGGTAGAGCTCTTTGCTATATCTAAATGCACAATTTTAGCACCAAGTCTTTTTGCTGCTACTTCAAAACTACTCCTTGTGCGAGTAGAATTTTCAAAAAATAGTGTCACAATCAACTTATCTTGCAAAACCTTTGATTGCTTTCCATTTAAAAACTTTTTTGCCTCTTCAAAAATCTCTAAAATCTCATCATCGCTCAAACTATCAGTATCAAGTAGATGCTTCATCCAAAATCCTTATCCACAACGGTTGTAAATAGAGCTTTTACCTTCCCGCCAAACCTTATTGCGCCCCCATTAAATTCAAAATAAAGCTTTTGGCCACTCTTTGGAATCGCTGCTATTTTTGTAGGGATTTTGTTCATTGCAATCCCTTGCAAAAAGCAAGCTGCCATACCTGTTCCACAAGCTAGTGTCTCATCTTCAACCCCTCTTTCATAGGTTCGCACAAAGATTTCATCGCCACTACTTGTCCAGATATTGACATTGGCGTTATATTTTTCTCTCAATGCCTTTGCCTGCTTCAAATTAAAATTTTCAATACTTTCAACAAAACTGACTAGATGTGGCACTCCTGTATCAATAAGGCTCCACTGCTGAGTGCCTTCTTGGATGGCAATTTCAATTACTTTAGCTAAAGGAAAATTCGAAGTTACAAAATCTTTTTCTACGCTCGCTTTAATCACGCCAGCACCTGTAAGAAACTGCATCGTTGCGTCTGCTAGGTCTTGACTTACAGCATAGTGCGCTACTGCTCTACTTGCATTGCCACACATCAAGGCGATTGAGCCATCACTATTGTAAAATTCCCACTCAAAATCATACTGCGAGTGAGGCAATACCACCACCATACCATCAGCCCCGATACCTTCATGCCTATTGCAAAGCTTCCTAGCAAGCTCTGATCTGTCCTTTTTCTTAAAGCTATGCAAAATCACAAAATCATTACCACTTGCACTATATTTTGTTACAAACATTTAAAATCCTCTAAAATCTTCCTTTTGACTCGCTCGCACTCTTGATGTAGATGCGTAATATCTTTGCTGTTATCAATAATATATGTTGCTTTTTCTTTTTTTCTTTCTATATCAAGCTGCAAAGCAATCCTTTTATTTGCCTCTTCAAAACTCAATCCATCTCGCTTCATTAATCGCTGTATTTGAATCTCTTTGGTGGTGTAAACTACAATACTTCGCTCTATCTCATAACGATTTTTTTCAAAAAATAGCGGGATATCAATAATATAGGGTTTTGCAAATCTATCTTGTTGGTTTGCTTGGTGTAGCACTTGCTTATAAATCAAAGGGTGGATAAATTCTTCCAAGCGTTTCAGCTCAACAGGGTTATGAAAAACAATTTTTCCAAGCTCAAAACGGTTTACACTACTTTTGCTTACTACGCTTTGTCCAAACATTGCTGCAATCTGCTCGAAATTGGCATCAAGTAGTTGGTGAGCGATTTTGTCTGTATCGATAATAGAAAAACCTAGAAGTTTTAGCATCGAACACGCAGTACTCTTTCCAGTTGCGATGCTGCCAGTTAATGCGACAGCGTATTTGAATTTTTGATCTGTTTGCATCAAATCTTTATGATATTTTTCAATCTTTTTTTCACAAAGTTTGGCATCGCAAAGGAAGCAATATGCAAATCGCAATTATAGTACTTTAGCCCCTCTAACAAATCTCCTCGTTGCAAAACCAAATCTGCTGTTGGATGGTATTTGTGGCTAGCAATTAAAATATTTTGCATTTGGGTGCTTTGCATATAAAAGCTTGGCATCAAGATTTTGAAGTAGTTGCCAATTTTTAAAGCGCTATCTTCAAAACTTCCTACGTCACTTAGTATTGAAGCTGCATTGGATGCAAAAACCCCATCAGCTTTAAGCACCCGATTGATTAACCCATAAAACAATGAATCATGCATTGGATCATTTATCTTTCCATCAAGTATCACAACATCAAAACTGTTTTCATCGCAATCACTTAAAAATGCAACACTCTCACCTGTTACAACGCTGCATTTACTGTGCCTAAAAATATCAACTTCACACACTTGAGATTGCAACACAACAATCTCTTCAATATCTGTGTGGATACTCAACTGCTTTGTGACACCCCCTTCAAAATCTCCAATGACTAACACTCTCTTGGGAAGTCTGTGGGTATTTGCTGGAACATGTGCTAGCATCTCTGCATAAATTAATCTATCATCTATCATAAAAACCTTCCTTCTTCATTTCATCTACTGCCAGGCTTGATTGCTGCTAGCCCCTCTTTGCACAAGGGACAATCATTTAGATTATAGATTTCAAATTCAAAATTTTTAAGTGCAAACAGTGGTTTATCAGCTGGAAGCTTGCATTCAGGTTTAGCTGTTGCATTATCTCCTACTTTTGCACAAAAACCACGATTTGCAAGTGCAGCAAAGGCAACTACCCTGGCACCATTTCTTTCAATCACAGCTGCTGCTTCCATCGCTGAGCCACCTGTAGTGATGATATCTTCACATATCAAGATATTTTCACCCTCACTGACTTCAAATCCCCTTCGCAAACTCATCAAACCATCTTTTCGCTCTACAAAGATTGATCTTGCTCCCAAAGCCCTAGCCAACTCATACCCTGCAATCACTCCACCAAGAGCAGGTGCACAAACGGTATCGATTTGCAAACCACTTTGCTTGATAAGTTTTGCTAACTCTTTACACAAACGCTCAGCCCTTTTTGGATCTTCAAGCACCTTTGCAGATTGAAGATATTTTGCTGAATGGTTGCCGCTACTAAGAATAAAATGACCCTCTAACAACGCATCACAATCTTTATAAATTTGTTCTATATTTAAACTCATCTATCAATCTCTCTTTTAAAATATAAAAAGGACTCTGTTGCAAGGTAAGCTATCAAGCTCCCTTTGCCTACAAGCTCTTAAAGCTTTGCTACACTTGTTAAATACTCTTTGGTTTTTATTTTTGAAATATAAAGACTTCATCACTAAACTTTTAAAATTTCATCACATTTTTCTTTGAGTACTTTTTCAACCATCTCAATATGTTTATCAGTAAACTTTTGGATTTGCTCTTGTGCAGCTTTTGACTCATCTTGAGTTAATTCTTTCTCTTTTTCCAAATTTTTTATGGTGTTGTTTGAATCTTTTCTGATATTTCTGATTGCTACTTTTGCTTTTTCTGCCATAGCTTTGGCTTGCTTGACAATCTCTTCTCTTTGTTCACTTGTCATCGGTGGGAAAAAAAGCTTGACACACTCACCATCACTGTTTGGATGCACACCAATCTTTGCTTCGCTGATTGCTTTTTCTATTGATTTAATCATACTTTTTTCCCACGGAGTGATTACAATGGTGGTTGCATCGGTTGCTAAAACTGTTGCAACTTGATTGAGTGGAGTTAAATTACCATAATAATCTACTTTGACATTATCAAGAATTGAAACCGTAACTTTTCCTGTTCGAAGCGTTTTAAAATCTCTTCGCATCGCCTCTATACTTTTTTTCATATGCTCTTTTGTATCATCATAAATCTCATCTAGCATAAATATCTCCTTTAGTTAGTGTAATTGAATTTACTCTATTTTTTTCATCCTTTATAAAAACTCTGACTATATCTCTTTTGAGTTTATAATCTAAATGGTAGAAAAGCTTTCCTGCATCAAGCTCTATCCAATCACTCCACCCATAATCACTTACAAATAGCTGCACCCGCTCTACGCCCTCTTCCACTTTGGCTTCAATGTGTGTTAAGACCCCATCTTGCGGATAATATATCGGCGCCCAATCCACATCTAAGTATTTCCAATTAAGCTTTGAAGCAAAATTATCTATACTGCCAACAAGTGCAACTCGAAATAGATTGTATGGATCGCTTTTTTCATTAACTCCACCATTTGATTGATTTAAAATCGCATCAAAACCAAAGCTTTTGATAATTTGCTTTATATCTTTATTATACGATCCATAAGGGTATGCGTAGTACTTTGGAGTAATAGCAAGTTTTTCTTGCAAAATATCGATACACTTTTGTGTATCCTCTTTAACATACTCTGCATCTTTTCTAGGCAAGTAATCATGCTTGTGCGAATGGCACCCAATATCACCATATTTTGCAACTTCTTGTACCATCTGCACACTCATATACTCTTTTGAATTCTTCCAAAGAAGTGTTTCACTTTGCACAAAGAGAGTAAAGTGGTAACCATACTCTTTAAAAAGCTCCAAACCATTTTTGTAAAAACTCAAATAGCTATCATCAATAGTAAGCACTACCCAATTATCCTTTATCGGTTTNCNTTGGTGCAAAGCATCAACGAGCTGGCTCAAAGGCACAACTTCATACCCATTCTCTTTGAAATACTCAAAATCTCTTCGCAGCTCATTAAGAGAGGTGTTTGTTGAACTTAAATGAGCTCTTTCATCGCCAAAACGGTGATACACAAAAATAGTAGCATCCGCCCATAAGTAAAGACTCATCAAAAAGAACAGAGCTACTTTTTTCACCATTTAGCTCCCAATTACTGTGCTGGGGCTAAAGGGGTAGTCTTATCTTCATCAGGGATTGCTGAAGCTGGAGCTGGTCTATCGATAGAGAGCTGGTCAGTAACTGACTTTGTGTGTTCATTGTTGTAAATATACCCCAATGCCAAAGTATTTACCAAAAATGTCAAAGAAAGTGCAAAAGTCATCTTTGTTAAAAACCCTGCTGCACCTTTTTGACCAAAAACCGATTCATTACTTCCACTGTATGCACCCAGTCCAATACTAGAGCTTTTTTGCAAAAGAACGACGATGATAATAAGAATTGCCAATATTA
>Ga0052835_100051_pt1 | contig 11557 bp, 10 predicted proteins | sample Wilsouwater61714_FD_53172 | JGI IMG/M metagenome (GOLD analysis project Ga0052835, IMG submission 53172) | Hot spring water microbial communities from Wilbur Hot Springs, California, USA - Wilbur source water - 6/17/14 | ecosystem: Environmental > Aquatic > Thermal springs > Unclassified ...
GCCATCCTCAAGCTTTCCGGTCGCATCATGGAAATCGGACGCACCTGTGTCCACCCCGATTATCGCCATGGCGGCGCGATCGGCACGCTCTGGTCGGGGCTGGCCCGTTTCATGGACATCAACCGCTTTGGGTATCTCATCGGCTGCGCCAGTATTTCGATGGCCGATGGGGGGCTTCAGGCTCATGGAATTATGGAGCAACTGCGCCAGAGGCACCTCTCGGCGGAAGATCGTCGTGTGGTGCCGATTCGTCCTCTGCCATCAACTCCTAAGCGAACCACGCTTCCGTCAAACCAGCCGGTGAAGATGCCGCCGTTGCTAAAGGCTTACATGCGTTTGGGTGCTGAGGTGTGTGGTGAACCCTGCTGGGACCCGGTGTTCGGCACCGCCGATGTATTCGTTTTGCTTGACTGTGACAACCTGAATCGGCGCTATTACCGCCATTTTGTCGATCGTCAGCCCCGTACTGGTACTGAAGAGCTTGGTGCAATGGGGACGACTTTGCTCGGGTGATATTGCTGCCCTCGCGTGTTGCCCTGTGGCGTGAGCCGGATACGGAACGATAAGCTGAAGTTGGGGGCCATATGTGCTTCCTGTGAGCCTGCCCTTCCGTTATACTTTTCGCCCGGTTGCGATTAGGCATCCGTTATTCCACACGCCCGGCCCTAAGGCGGTGATGGGTGCCCCTGCTAATCAGGGGTTTCGTCGCCTGGTCGAGCGGAGGCTTAACCCAACGAAAGGTAATCATTATGACTCATGTTTCCATGCGTCAGATGATCGAAGCAGGTGTTCACTTCGGTCATCAGACTCGTTACTGGAATCCCGGTATGGCGCCCTATATTTTCGGGCAGCGCAACCGTATCCACATCATCAATCTCGAAAAGACTGTGCCGATGTTCAACGATGCGTTGAACTTCATCGGCAAGACGGTTGCCGCCGGCGGTAACGTTTTGTTTGTGGGCACCAAGCGTTCCGCACGTGAGGCCGTCAAAGAGCATGCAGAGCGCTGCGGCATGCCGTACGTTAATCACCGCTGGTTGGGCGGCATGATGACCAATTTCCGCACCGTCAAGCAGTCCATTCGTCGTCTGAAGACGTTGCAGACTATGGCCAGTGACGGTAGCTTCGAGCGCTTGAGTAAGAAAGAAGCGTTAATGCTAACCCGCGAAATGGAGAAGTTGGAGCGTTCACTGGGTGGCATCCAGGACATGGAGCGCCTGCCGGATGTGCTGTTTGTGATCGATGTTGGTCATGAGCGTATCGCTGTCACTGAAGCTAAGAAGCTAGGTATTCCGGTTGTCGGTATCGTTGATACCAATAACTCTACTGATGGTGTTGATTACGTTATCCCGGGCAACGATGACGCAATTCGAGCCATCCAGCTGTACACCTCTGCAGTGGCGGAGGCCGTCCTGGATGCCAAGGGTGCCAACACCATTGGCGAGGAAGAGTTCGTCGAGGTGTCCGAGGAGGCCGAGTAACGGCGGCTCGGATTGAAAGATTCGCAACGGGTCCTCAGTGACCCGTTGTTTATGTTGAAGGAGAGGAAAGATGTCTATTTCAGCCGCATTGGTCAAAGAGCTGCGCGAGCGTACTGGCTCGGGCATGATGGAGTGCAAGAAAGCACTGGTGGAAACTAACGGCGATATCGAGGCAGCTATCGAGTTGATGCGCAAGACCGGTCTGGCCAAGGCCGATAAGAAAGCCAACCGCGTAGCGGCCGAAGGGCAGGTTGCGATCAGTGTCAGTGCTGACGGTAAGACCGCGGCAGTGGTTGAGGTCAACTCCGAGACCGACTTCGTTTCCAAGGGGGATGAATTTGGTCATTTTGCTCAGTCGATTGCCGATGCTGTTGTCGCCAACAATCCGGCCGATCTGGACGCGCTGCTCGCGATGGAAGTCGACGGTGAGACCATCAACACCCGCCGCCAGGCCCTAGTCGCCAAGATCGGTGAGAATATTCAGGTGCGTCGCTTTGCTCGCCTTGAGACGGATGGTGTTTTTGGTGTCTACCGTCACGGTGTGCGTATTGGCGTACTGGTGGAAATGCAGGGCGGAGACGAGGCTTTGGCTAAGGATATCGCTATGCACATCGCTGCCAGCCGTCCGCTGTGTGTGTCCGAGGAGCAGGTTGATCCGGAACTGGTCGCTAAGGAGCGTGAAATCTTTAAAGCGCAAGCGATGGAAAGCGGCAAGCCAGCCGAGATCGCGGAGAAGATGGTCGAGGGGCGTATCCGCAAGTACCTATCCGAAATCACTTTGCTTGGTCAACCGTTCGTTAAGAATCCAGATCAGACTGTTGGTCAGCTGCTGAAAGAAGCCGGTGCCTCGGTCAGCCAGTTCGTGCGTATGGAGGTGGGCGAGGGCATCGAGAAGCAGGAAACTGACTTTGCGGCTGAGGTAATGGCCCAGGTTAAGGGTTCCTGATCAGATTGCCCCAAGGGCTGGTCATGCCTTTGCCAGTTCTGAATGTCGCCTAGTGTAGGGCGGCGAATGATCGTGATGAGGGCGCTGAATATATGGCGCCCTTGTCGCAAGGAAATCTTCGATCTCATCGAGGCTTTCTAAATACAGAGTGTCTTGCACTCCGCTGATCGTGTTGGCGCAAGTGCTCTTGAGCGCTTTTAGATGATGGCGCTGCTAGGGGAGTGTTTTCGCCAAGACGATATTGATTGTCTACGCTAAGCCATCATCTTCTACGAGGTTTTTAGAATGAGCAGTGAAAGTGCCGTCAAGTATCGCCGGGTCCTATTGAAACTCAGTGGTGAGGCCCTGATGGGGGATCTGAATTTCGGCATTGACCCTGCTATGCTCAATCGCCTTGCTGATGACATCTTGGCGCTGCGGGAGTTGGGCGTCGAGGTGGCCCTCGTAGTGGGTGGTGGCAATATCTTTCGTGGCCAGGGGTTGGCAGAAGCCGGCATGGATCGAGTGACCGGTGATCAGATGGGGATGCTGGCTACTGTCATGAATGGTTTGGCGATGCAGGACGTGTTGGAAAAGCGCGGCCTGAGTGTCCGGGTGATGTCAGCCATTTCCATTCATTCGGTCTGCGAGGACTATATTCGTCGACGCGCTATCCGCCATCTTGAGAAGGGCCGGGTCATCGTGCTGGTTGGCGGCACCGGCAACCCGTTCTTTACCACCGACTCTGGCGCGAGTCTTCGGGCTATCGAGATCGAGGCCGACTTGTTGATTAAAGCGACTAAAGTGGACGGCGTGTACGACTCCGATCCCATGAAAAACCCCAAGGCCCGACGGTTTGATAGGTTGACTTATAATGCTGTACTCGATCAGCGGTTGGGTGTGATGGACGCGACAGCCATCGTGCTGTGCCGTGATCAGGCTATGCCGCTGATGGTGGTGGATATCAACGAGCGCGGCAATCTGGTTCGCGCCGTACGGGGCGAGCCAGTGGGCACGCTGGTGGGTTCAGGAGAGTGATTCGAAGATGGTAGAAGAGATTCATAAAGATGCTGAGCAGCGCATGCAGAAGAGCATCGAGGCGCTAAAAGCTGAGCTGGCTAAGATCCGTACTGGCCGCGCGCATGTCAGCATTCTCGATCACATTACGGTTGAGTACTATGGCAGCGAAGTACCATTGTCGCAGGTTGCCAAGCTCAATGTGGAGGATGCGCGGACCTTGACCGTTATCCCCTGGGATAAGGACATGGTGAGTAAGGTTGAGAAGGCCATTATGATGTCCGATTTGGGTCTGAATCCTTCTACCGCAGGTAATGTGATTCGTGTGCCGATGCCCATGCTAACGGAGGAGCGCCGTCGCGATCTGGTCAAGGTGGTGCGTCAAGAGGGTGAGAATGCCAAGGTTGCTATTCGCAATATTCGTCGGGACGCCAATGGTGATTTCAAGACCCTGTTGAAGGAAAAGCAAATTTCCGAGGATGAAGAACGTCGCGCCGAGGAGGCGGTGCAGAAATTGACCGACAGCTTCGTGGCGGAAGTCGATGCCCTGGTCGAGGCCAAGGCAAAAGAATTAATGGAAGTGTAGGCAGGCGTGTCCTCTGCTTCCGAACAGCCGGTAGCTTCTGGCAAGCGGGTTCCCCGTCACGTTGCGATAGTCATGGACGGCAACGGCCGTTGGGCGCAACAGCGTATGTTGCCCCGTACTGTGGGTCATCAACGCGGAAGGCGTGCGGTGCGGTTGGCCATCGAGGCAGCCATAGAGCAGGGCGTGGAAGCCTTGACGTTGTTTGCGTTCTCCAGCGAGAACTGGGCGCGTCCAGCAGACGAGGTGAACACCCTAATGACGCTGTTTACTACTACCTTGCGTCAGGAGCTGGACGAGCTTCATGAACATGATATTCGGTTGCGATTTATCGGTGACCGTCGTCCACTACCTGCTGAGGCCCGAGAGCTTATGGAGGCCGCGGAATTGCGCACCGCGGGTAACCAACGATTGCAACTATGCATTGCCATCAGCTACGGTGGCCGTTGGGATATTCTCCAGGCTGCCCGCCGCGTAAATGAAATTTGCTCGCAGGACTGTGACGATGCCGCCTACGAGAGTGCATTCGAAGCCGCGCTGTCTACGCACGGTTTACCCCCACTGGATCTGTTTATTCGTACTGGCGGCGAGCGACGTGTGAGTAACTTTTTGCTCTGGCAATTGGCATACGCCGAACTGTGGTTCACTGATACGTTATGGCCAGACTTTAGCAAGGATTCCTTTGCTGAGGCGGTGGCCTGGTTCGCGAGTCGCGACCGGCGTTTCGGGCGGATCTAATATGCGTCAGCGGATAATTACCGGTCTCCTGTTGGCTTTCGGAGCGGTTCTCGCCATCACCTTGCTGCCCTCCCATTGGTTTGCCGGTCTAGTTGGGGTGGTGGTGGCGATTGCTGCCTATGAATGGCAACGCCTGTGCCGTCTTGAGGGCCTGGCCTCCGGTCTTTATGTCGTGGCAACGCTGTTCGTGGGCAGCGTGCTGTTTTATTTCCTGTTCCCAACAGGACTGGTGATCGTCGCGGTCGGGGCGCTGCTGCTCTGGCTGGTGCTGTGGGTCGATCTGTTACGTTTTCGCAATCATGCGGCGCCGCCGCGATCGGATACGCTGCGGCTATTGCTGGGCGTGCTGGTGCTGCCGCTGACGTGGTATGCGATTGTGCGGGTCCATGCCAGTGACGCTGGTCCGTGGCTGCTGATTTATGGCATGTTGCTAGTTTGGGTGGCTGATAGTTTCGCCTATTTTGCTGGCCGTGCGTTTGGACGCCATAAGTTGGCGCCGGCGATCAGTCCCGGCAAGACGCTGGAGGGCGTTGCTGGCGGATTGGTCGGTGTGGTTGTGGTCTCGGCGGTTGGGGCGTTGCTGCCGATCTTTGCTACGGTTTCTTCGCTGCAGCTGGCTTTCTGGTCGGTGCTGGTGGCGCTGGTATCGGTCGGCGGGGATTTGGAGGAATCGCGACTCAAGCGTGAAGTCGGGGCCAAGGATAGTGGTAAGCTGTTGCCAGGACATGGTGGCGTGCTAGATCGTATCGATGGCCAGATTGCCGCAATGCCGGTCTGGCTGCTGGCACTTTGGCAGATGGAGCTACTGGGGTAAGCCGTATGGAGGAGCGATCGGATATGCAGCGCCTGGCTCTATTCGGCTCCACCGGTAGCATCGGCCGAAGCACATTGGCTGTGGTTGAGTCGCATCCTGAACGCTATGCGGTGCATACGTTGGTCGCCCGAAGCAATGTTGATTTGCTTCTGGAACAGATCCAGCAGTTTCAACCGAAGTTTGTGGGCGTTACGGATCCCAAGGCCGCTGATAAGCTACGTCAAGCCCTTGCCGGGAAACCTTTTGCGCCAACGGTAGTCAGTGATGAATTAGAGATCACCGCGCTAGCGGGCACGCCCGAGGTCAATGTGGTGGTGGCGGCCATCGTTGGGGCGGCCGGTTTGGCATCATCATTGGCGGCTGCCCGGGCCGGTAAACGATTGCTGCTGGCTAATAAGGAGTCTCTGGTTATGTCCGGAGCACTCTTAATGGATGCTGTGCGTGAGAACGGCGCCGAGTTGCTGCCGGTGGACAGCGAGCATAACGCAATTTTCCAGTGCTTGCCGCCGGCTAGCGCGGCAGAGAGCAACGGTGTGGCTGAGCTTATTCTCACTGCCTCGGGTGGCCCATTCCGAACCTGGCCGGCATCGGTTTTCGATGAGATTACCCCCGAGCAGGCCTGTGCGCATCCAAACTGGTCGATGGGACGCAAGATATCCGTGGATTCCGCGACGCTGATGAATAAGGGTTTGGAGGTTATAGAGGCGCACTGGCTCTTTGGCATGCCGGCCTCGCGCATCTCAGTGGTGGTGCACCCCCAGTCGGTGGTGCATTCGATGGTGCGCTTCAATGACGGTTCTGTGCTGGCTCAGATGGGGCGGCCGGACATGCGTACGCCAATTGCACATGCCTTGGCCTGGCCGGAGCGCATCGACTCGGGCGTTGAGCCGCTGGATCTGTTTGCCTTGGGACCGCTGGAGTTTGAGCCGCCGGATACTAAGCGCTTTCCCTGCTTGCAACTAGCTTACGACGCCCTTGAGGCCGGAGGATATGCGCCGGCGGCGCTCAATGCTGCTAATGAAGTGGCGGTGGCCGCCTTTCTTGAGGGTAAGATCCGTTTTACCGACATTCCGAGGGTAGTGTCATCGGTACTGTCGACTACGCCTTCCGGGTCAGTTTGCTCATTGGAGGAACTGCTGGAAGTGGATGCGCAGACGCGCCAACAGGCGCAAGATGAGATTTCGCGCTTGCGATAGGAGCATCAACGGATGGAGCTGAGATGGAGCTGATAGTCAGTTTGCTGGCCTTTATCGTGACCATTGCTGTGTTGGTTGCCATTCACGAATATGGTCACTTCTGGGTTGCCCGCAAGCTGGGGGTCAAGGTGCTCACCTATTCTATCGGCTTCGGACGTACCATCTGGTCCACCCGTCGTGGTCCGGAGCAGATCGAATATCGGATCGGTGCTTTGCCGCTCGGTGGTTATGTCCGCATGCTGGACGAGCGGGAGGCGCCGGTCCCTGCGGACCAGTTGCACCGGGCATTTAATCGTCAGCCTGTTGGTCGTCGGGCATTGATTGTGCTGGCCGGCCCAGTTGCGAATATTTTGTTTGCCTGGTTTGCCTGGTGGCTGATGTTCATGGTGGGTATTGGCGGTTTAGGTAATTATGTGGGACCAGTCAATGCTGGAAGTCCTGCCGCGGAGGCCGGTTTCATGGATGGTGATCGCATCATCTCAATTAATGGTCGGGAGACGCCCACTCTCAACCAGCTGCGGCTCGCGCTGCTGGATGCGTCTATGGGTCGGGATCCAGTGTTGGTTGAGGTAGAGCGCGACGGTAGCCGGCGCCAGCTCATACTTGATCTTGATGGTATTGATCCGCTGCGGCAGGACATGGGGCGCAATCCCGAGGATATAATCAGTCTGACGGGCTTGTCCCCCTGGCGTCCTGCGCTGCCTGCCACGATCCGGGAAGTGCAACCGGGATCCGCCGGCGAGCAGGGGGGGCTGCGCGAGGGTGATGTGGTGCTGACGGTCAATGGCGAGCGCTACCGAGATGTCGCGGCGCTGATTGCGCTGGTGGCGGCCCACCCGGGCGAAACACTCGAGCTGGGTATTGAGCGCGAGGGACGCCCTCTAACACTGTCGGTAAAACCCATGGCGGTGGAAGAGCAAGGCCGGCAAGTGGGAAAGCTGGGCGTGGCGTTGGGAGTTGAGGTAACCGAGGCGGATCGTGACAAGATGTGGGTGGTGGAGCGATTGGGGCCGATTGCCGCCATGGGTGCTAGTCTCCTTAAGAGCTGGGAGATGACCGTGCTGACCTTCAAAGTGATGGCGCGGTTGATCACCGGCCAAGCTAGCCTTTCCAATATTTCTGGGCCTGTGGCCATTGCTGAGTATGCCGGTAAGAGCGCTCTGATTGGTTTATCGACTTTTTTGAGCTTCATCGCTTTGATTAGCCTGAGCCTAGCGATTCTCAACTTGCTGCCGATCCCGGTCCTCGATGGTGGCCATTTGATGATGTATGCCATTGAAGGTATTCGGGGTAAGCCGCTCAGTGAGGCGACCGAGGGCATCCTTCATCGGATTGGGTTATTATTGATCATTGGTTTGATGGCGCTTGCCTTCTACAATGATTTCGCACGTCTGTTCGGCTGACTGCTAAGCAGCCTCATGCAAGTAGGATTGATAATGACTTCCCATCGTCGTAGCACAATCGGTTTTGCGCTGATGACAGCCGTCGCCGCCGCCCAAGCCGACGGTTTTACCATTAGCGATATTCAAGTCGAAGGATTGAGCACCATCACGCCCGGTACGGTGTTCACTTATGTACCCTACCAGATTGGCGACTATTTTGCCGAAGAGGACAGTACGCTGGTCATTCGGGAGTTGTATCAGACTGGCTTCTTCCGGGATGTCCAGATTTTCCGGGATGAGGACGTGCTGCGCATTGTCGTGGCCGAGCGTCCGACCATCACCGATTTGCGCTTTACGGGCAACAAAAAGGTTCAGACCGAAGATCTTCAGAAGGCCATGCGCGATATTGGCCTGGCCCGCGGGCGGGTGCTCGACCCACGTGCGTTGGAACAACTGGAATTCGAGCTACAACGCGTCTATTTCAGTATGGGGCAGTATGGTGCTCGCATCGAAAGCAAGGTCGAGGATCTAGGCGAAAACCGGGTCGCCGTGAGTATCAATATCGTTGAAGGTCGCCCGGCCCGCATCCGAGACATTAAGATTGTCGGGAACACGGTATACAGTGACCGCGAGCTTAAGAAAAAGGTTTTTTCGTTAGGTGCGCGCCCCTGGTTTAAGTTTTGGAGTAGATCAGATCAGTATTCCCGTGAAAAGCTGGCGGCGGATTTGGAGAATTTACGTTCGCATTACCTCGATCGCGGTTATCTTAAGTTCAATATCGACTCGACTCAGGTCAGTATCACGCCGGACCGCGAGGATATCGAGATTGTCGTCAATATTACCGAGGGCGACCGCTACAAGATTTCAGACGTAGCGTACGCCGGTAATCTGTTGCTGTCCGAAGAGGAGTTGACCGAGCTAACCACGGTTCGGATTGGTAGCTTCTTCAGCCGGAAGGACGTGGTTGATACCTCGGATGCGATCAGCCGCCGTCTGGGCAATGACGGTTTCGCATTTGCGAACATTAACCCGATTCCAGAACTGGATGAGGAGCAGAAGACGGTTAAGCTGACGTTCCATATTGATCCTGGCAATCGCGTGTCGGTGCGTCGTATCAATTTCACTGGTAACTTCAATACTGATGAGGAGGTGTATCGTCGCGAGATAAGGCAGATGGAAGGCTCATGGTATGCCGGTGAGCAACTTGACCGCTCTCGCACGCGATTGGAGCGGTTGCCGATGGTCGAGCAAGTCAACCAGGAGCTGGTGCCAGTGCCGGGTAGTCCAGACCAGGTGGACATCAATTATGACGTGACCGAACGGCTCTCTGGCTCGTTTACTGCCGGTATAGGTTACTCACAGTCTGAAGGCGTGCTGTTTAACCTGGGGCTTTCGCAAGAGAACTTCCTTGGCACTGGCAAAGCTGTCTCGGCCAATGTCGAGCGCTCGAGTTTCCGCGAGTACTATCAGCTCGACTACCTTAATCCCTATTTCACTGTGGATGGCGTGAGTCAGGGTTTTGGTGTGTTCTTCCGCAAGACTAAGGCCTCGGAGTTGAGTCTGTCCCGCTACTTGTTGGATGCCTATGGCGGTAACGTCAATTTCGGCGTGCCGCTTTCCGAGTACACCTACGCCCGCGTGGCTTTTCAGGCGGAGCGCCAGAGCATCAAAGCAACGGACCGTTCGCCTAGCTGGGTGACCGGAATCGTTGATCCTGACCTGCCAAACGAACGGCCAGGTCCGGGTTTTATCAGTGATAGCTTCAATATCTTTACCATCCGCCCAAGCTGGACCTATGATAGCCGAAATAGGGTCGTCTTCCCGACTTCCGGTCAGCGTCATTCGATCGGCGGTACCGTTGCGATCCCGGGCAGTGACCTGCTGTACTACGCCGGCGAGTATGATGGTCGTCTCTACCTGCCGCTTTGGAATGAGGTTACCCTGAGCGCGCGCGGTAACGTCGCGGCTGCGGAAAGTTACGGTAAGACCCGCCGTACTTACGGTGGCGTGAGCGACTATTACGACAATTTACCGCCTATACTCAACTACTATGCAGGCGGAACCCAGTCCGTGCGTGGTTATGAAGACTTCTCCCTTGGTCCGCGTGATTCCAACGACGACCCCATAGGGGGTGCATTCAAAGTGGTTGGCGGCATTGAGCTGGTTTCGCCGGTTCCTTTCCTCGTCGAGCAGGCCAATACCGTTCGCATGTCTTTATTCTATGACATCGGCAATGTGTATCGGTCCTATAGCGACTTTGATGCTGGTGAGCTACGTCAGTCGATCGGTTTTGGCCTTAATTGGTACTCGCCGGTGGGTCCGCTGATCTTTAGCTTGGCCAAGCCTTTGAACGACAAGGAAGGTGATCGCACTCAAGCCTTCCAATTTTCAATTGGGGCGGGATTCTGACTGTCGGATGCCTTAACTGAGCGGGCATGACATAATCATGCGCGGGTATTCAGGTCGATCCTGAGGGTGCTTGGATTGAAGATTGATAGAATATGGAGTCATTAAGCGTGAAACGCTATATTGCCTTATTTGGTGCTGTAGTTCTGCTGGCTAGCTCGTCTGTANTAGCTGCTAAAGAGCTGAAAATCGGTTTCGTGAATTCGGCCGTATTGCTGGACCGAGCTCCGCAGGCGGAGCAAGCTCGCAAGGATCTGGAGCGCGAGTTCTCCGGTCGCGAGAAGGAAATTATCGAGGCCCAGCGCGCGGCCCAAGAGCTGGAGCAACAACTCAGTCGTGATGCGGTCACCATGAGTGACAGTGAGCGTGTGCGCCAGGAGCGCGAACTGAACCGCCGCCTGCGCGAATTGCAGCGGATGCAGAACGAATTCTACGACGACCTAAATCTGCGCAAGAACGAGGAATTGGGTCGACTACAACGAAAGGTGCTGGAAGCGATTCAGGAGCTTGCGCGCGAAGAGGGCTACGACCTGATCCTAGCCGAGGGTGTAGTTTACGCGGATGAGCGTGTGAACATCACCGGTGAAGTGCTTCGTCGTTTGGAGGCGGATCCGGACCTGCGTCGTTGAGCGCGGGATCGCTCCCGGTTAATCTTTTTCGCGAGCTTTATGAAGTTGCTGTTCAATGCTGGTCAGCTTGCCGAACGCATTGGCGGCCNCCTGGTCGGTGATCCTGCGACTCAGTTCGACCGGGTCGACAGCCTTGCTAACGCCGATGCTGGCGCCCTGAGCTTTGCTACATCAAGCCGCTTTGCCCAAGCATTATCTAAGACTGCCGCGTCAGTGGTGTTGTTGACTGAAGAGTTACTTCCCTTATGTCCGTGCACTGCGGTGGTGGTCGAAAATCCACATGTGGCTTTTGCACAGGTGGCGCAATGGTTCGTTCAGGACGAGCGGCCGGAGCCTGGTGTTCACCCGACCGCGGTGATTGCGGATGATGTGGAGCTTGGGGAGGG
>Ga0052835_100052_pt1 | contig 11521 bp, 14 predicted proteins | sample Wilsouwater61714_FD_53172 | JGI IMG/M metagenome (GOLD analysis project Ga0052835, IMG submission 53172) | Hot spring water microbial communities from Wilbur Hot Springs, California, USA - Wilbur source water - 6/17/14 | ecosystem: Environmental > Aquatic > Thermal springs > Unclassified ...
AATGAGCTTAAAAGAGTTGATTGATACCTATGGATTAAAAGATATACATACCAGAACAAGAATTTCAAATGATAATTTGCTCAATCTTTTGAATGAAAATTTTTCTTCGATGAGCAAAACCAATGCCCTTGGATTTATTAAAATTCTTGAAAGAGAGTATGGCGTTGATCTTTCAAAACTGCGACAAAGTGTTATAGAAAGTATTGAGGATGAAAATTATGTCCAAAAAGATTTGGTACTTATTGAAAGACGCCACAATAATAAAAAGAAAATAGCTAGCAGCGTAGTGTTGTTTTTATTGTTGTTTGCTGCACTAATATATGTTGTTTATCTTATTAATGTTCAAAATGCAGATTCTCATAGCGATGTGATTCATATGCAAGAGAGTTTATCCATTGTGGAAAATGAGGTACTAGAGTCTATGGAGGAACCTCAATCAAAAGAAGTTGTAACTGATGACTTTAATGAGGCAGAGAAAAATAATAAANAAGAGTTTGCAAAGAGTGAAGAGGGAACTGCCAATGAAGTACAAACCGATGAAAGTGTGATTGAAAAGGAAGCAAGCAAAGAGGTGATTCAACTTAATCTCGAACAGGCTATAAAAGAAGATGGTTTAGAAGGTGTGCAAACTAAAGAGCCTAAAGTGCTTGAGAGGGTAGTAGTAGATGAGGTGGTGATAATTCCAAATCGAAAGTTATGGCTTGGATATATCAATCTTGATATAAATGAGAGGGTGCAAAAAAATGATGCCAACAAGACGCGTATAGTAAGCAACAATACCATCATTGTTACAGGTCATGGATGGGTGCAAGTAGCACAAAAACAGTATAATACTGGTGATAGACTCTATTTTCACTTCATTGATGGTGAACTAAGGCGACTTAGTGAGAGTGCCTTTAGGGAGTTAAACGGAGGGCGAATTTGGTAAAAAAGTTAATCACTTTCACCCTTTTTGCACTCTCACTTTATGGAGCTACACTTGATGATACAATTCGAAGGCTGGTAGATGAAAGGCATTATGAAAGACATAAACGATTAATAGATTTGCTTTTTCAAAAGGAAGAAGAGTTTTATATTGGCGATAGAGTCGATGTGGTAAAGGTAGCAAGAGTCTTAAAAGAGAATGGATTGCTAGAACTTTTTTATGATGAGCCGACAATGACATATGTTAAATTTGTAAGCAATGCTAAGCCAAAACTTTTTTTAAAAATTATCAATGATATTTTACAACAGATGGGATTTACCTACTATTTTATCGATTCAGTAGAATATAGTGAAGGAAAGATAGAGTGGGCGATTAGCTATTTGGGTGATTATGCGATTGATCCGCATACACTTTCACAAAGACTTCAAACTCACAATGCGATGATTTCATCTATTACTAAGAAAGCGCACAATAATTTTGAGTATGTAATCAATATGCACAGAGCCTCTTTAGATGCCCCGCAACTTATCCCTGGAAGAAGTTTTGAGATAAGAAGGGCAGTCGATGATATAATGCTTGATGTTAGTCTTGGAACAAGTGTAGTGCTTCAGCCATTACCAGGGAGTTTATGGTATCCTGAAATAGTTTTATATGATAAAAATTTAAATATCATAAATGTTATCACTGAAGATACCATAAGAAGAAATTTAAATATTAAGTTAACGGCACAAACACACTATATATCTATCTCTGATTTGTATCAGTTGGAGAATTTAAATGGTGGTTTGCGAGTTAAGCTAAGGGGAGAGAGATAAGATGTTTGATGAAATTCAGTTTGAAAAGATGAATCGTTTGCCAAAGTATATTTTTGCTGTGGTTAATGATTTGAAGATGGAAGCAAGGCGCAGGGGTGAGGATGTTATTGATTTTAGCATGGGAAACCCCGATGGTAAAGCACCTGAAAAGATAATCGATAAACTCATAGAGGTAGCTCAAAGAGAAAAAACTCATGGCTATAGTGCAAGCAAGGGTGTGTATAAGCTTAGACTCGCAATTTGTGATTGGTATAAAAGAAAGTATGGTGTTGAGCTTGATCCTGAAACACAAGCAGTAGCATCGATGGGTTCAAAAGAGGGGTATGTACATTTGGTGCAAGCAATCACCAATCCTGGAGATGTTGCAATTGTGCCAGATCCAACTTATCCAATCCATTCATACGCATTTGTTCTAGCAGGCGGAAATGTTCAAAAGATGGAGTTGATTTTTGATGAAGATTATGTTGTTGATGAGGATAGATTTTTTGAAAATCTCTACAAATCGCTCAAAACCGCTATACCAAAGCCAAAATTTGTAGTAGTTAACTTTCCGCATAATCCATCAACGGCAACGGTGACACCAAAGTTTTATGAAAGATTGGTTGGAATTGCCAAACAGGAGAGATTTTATATCATCAGCGATATAGCATATGCAGATATCACATTTGATGGATACAAAACCCCTTCAATTCTTTCAGTTCCTGGTGCAATAGATGTTGCTGTGGAGAGCTTTACAATGAGTAAAAGCTACAACATGGCAGGATGGCGTGTTGGGTTTATTGTTGGAAATAAAAAGCTTGTTGGAGCGCTACAAAAGATAAAAAGCTGGATAGATTATGGGATGTTTACACCAATTCAAGTAGCAGCTACAGTTGCACTCAATGAGTTAGATGATGTAGTAGAAAATAAAATTGTTCAGAAGTATCGAAAGCGAAGAGATGTTTTAGTCAAAACATTCAATGATGCAGGATGGCCACTAAAAGCACCGCAATCAACCATGTTTGTATGGGCAAAAATACCCAAGGAGGTAGAGCATTTGGGATCATTAGAGTTTTCTAAAAGACTTCTAACTGAAGCAAAAGTTGCTGTAAGCCCAGGAGTTGGGTTTGGTGAATTTGGCGAAGGCTATGTGAGAATTGCATTGATTGAAAATGAAAAAAGAATACGACAAGCAGCTAGAAATATAAAAAAATTTTTAAGCAAATACAAAAAATAAAAAGGGTTAGGGTTTATGGTAAAAGTTGGGATACTTGGAGTTGGAACTGTTGGTCAAAGTGTAATAAAAATATTAAGAGAAAATGCTGATATTATCGAAGCAAGAGCAGGTAAAAAGATAGTTGTAACAAAAGGTGTGGTGCGAGATATTACAAAAAAAAGAGATGTAAAAATCGCTTTGAGTGATAATCCATATGATGTTATCAATGATGAAAGTATTGATATTGTTGTAGAGTTGATGGGGGGTGTAGAGAAACCGTTTGAGCTTGTCAAAGAGGCAATGCAAAAAGGAAAATCGGTCGTCACAGCTAATAAAGCACTTTTGGCATACCACCGTTATGAATTGCAAAAGATAGCTTCTAGCAAAAAAGGCTTAGCATTTGGCTATGAAGCGAGTGTTGCAGGGGGTATTCCAATTATTCAATCCCTTAAAAGTGGACTAAGTGCAAACCATTTAGAATCGATTTCTGGAATTATGAATGGCACTTGTAACTATATTTTAACAAAGATGATTCATGAAGGTACCGATTTTGACACAGCTTTAAAAGAAGCTCAAGAATTAGGTTATGCAGAAGCGGATCCAACCTTTGATATTGGTGGGCTTGATGCAGCTCATAAGCTTTTGATTTTAGCAAGTATAGCATATGGCATCGATGCAAAGCCTGAAGATATATTGATTGAGGGTATTGAAAATATTACAAGTATCGATGTAGATTTTGCGAAAAAATTTGGCTACACCATTAAGCTACTTGGGATTGCAAAGAAAAAGGGTGAAACCGTTGAGCTTCGGGTGCATCCGTGCATGATTGATCAAAATTCGATGATTGCAAAAATTGATGGTGTGATGAATGGCATTAGTGCTGTTGGAGATATGGTGGGTGAAACGCTTTATTATGGTCCAGGAGCTGGTGGTGATGCCACCGCAAGTGCGGTAATAGCAGATATTATCGATATCGCTCGAGGTAATACTTCGGCGATGCTAGGGTACAATAAACCTTTAGAGTCAAATTTGCAACTTGTTAATCCAAAAGAGATATGCTCAAAATATTATTTGAGATTGTTAGTGAGTGATGAAGCAGGAGTACTGGCTAAAATTTCAGAGACTTTTGCAAAGTATGATGTCTCTATTGAGATGATAATGCAGCAACCCTCAGGAAGTAAAATGGCAAATTTGCTTGTGGCAACACATATTTGTAAAGAGGAAAGTATAACAAAGGTGATGGAGGAGTTATATGAAAACCAAAATGTACTTACCAAGCCTTCTATGATTCGAATTGACTAGGAATGAGTCATAAAAAAAGAATAATATCAATTATCTTTTTTGGATGAGTGTAAAAAAGCAAGATTTAAAAGTGATTAAAGTTAATGTCGAGAAACTTAGGAAACGAAGCAGAACAAAAGGCTTGTGAGTATCTGATTCAAAATGGTTATGTAATAAAAGATCGCAATTTTCATAGCTGTTTTGGTGAAATTGATATCATTGCTACTAAGGGGGCGTGCTATCACTTTTTTGAAGTTAAAAGCGGCAGAAACTACCATCCACTCTATAACATTACACCTGCAAAATTAGAAAAAATAATCAAAACAGTAAAACTCTACCTCAAAGCCAAAAATATAGCTTCTCCTTATAGTGTTGATGCCATCATTATCACTGATATTATAGAAATTTATGAAAATATTACTTTTTAATTATACTTTTTATCATTTAAGTCAAAAATAACTAATTTTGCAGTAGTATATTGTTGCGTAGTCTACTTTTTGCCCGATTAGTAGATTTGCTAAAACTTTATAGGAGGTATGACGATGCAAAACAACGCTGCATTGGAGTATGATTATTCCATTTCAAAATTGTTTGTTGTTTCGACAATTTTGTTTGGTATAATCGGTATGTTTATTGGAACGCTGATTGCTGCTCAACTGGCATTTCCTGAGCTAAATTACCTATTAGGGGAGTATGGTACTTTTTCAAGATTGCGACCACTTCACACTAATGGTGTAATTTTTGGATTTACCTTAAGTGGTATTTGGGCTACATGGTATTATGTAGGTCAAAGAGTTTTAAAGGTGTCATTAGCGGAATCTCCATTTTATTGGCCTTAGGTAAGATACACTTTTGGTTGTATATGTTTACAATGGTGCTAGGGGTAATTACACTATTTGCTGGTATTTCACAAAGTAAAGAGTACGCACAACTAGCATGGCCATTAGATATATTGGTTGTTCTTGTTTGGGTAATTTGGGGTGTTGGTATGTTTGGTCTTATTGGTATCAGAAGAGAAAAAACGCTATATATCTCTATGTGGTACTATATCGCAACATTCCTAGGTGTTGCTATGCTTTATCTCTTTAACAATATGCAAGTTCCTACATATTTTGTTTCAGGTGGCATAGGTAGTTTTGGCACTCTGTTTCAATGTATTCTGGTACAAATGATGCGTTAGTACAGTGGTGGTATGGACACAATGCGGTTGCATTTGTTTTTACTGTGCCGATTATTGCGATGATTTATTACTACTTGCCAAAAGAATCAGGTCAAGCAGTTTACTCATATAAGCTTTCATTATTATCATTTTGGGGCTTGATGTTTGTATATTTGTGGGCTGGTGGTCATCACTTGGTCTACTCAACTGTTCCTGATTGGGTTCAATCACTTGGTTCTGTTTTTTCAATTGTGTTAATTCTTCCATCTTGGGGTAGTGCAATCAATATTCTACTTACAATGAAGGGTGAATGGAATCAACTAACTGAAAATCCTCTTATTAAATTTATGATTTTGTCTTCTACATTCTATATGCTTTCAACACTTGAAGGTCCAATTCAATCTATTAAATCAGTTAATGCTATTGCACACTTTACTGACTGGATTCCTGGACATATTCATGATGGTGTACTTGGATGGGTTTCATTTATGATTATGGCAGCAATTTTTCATATGGCTCCAAGATTATTTAACAAAGAGCTCTATTCAAAATCATTGATGGAGAAACAGTTCTGGATACAAACTGTAGCGATTGTGCTTTATTTTTCGAGCATGTGGATTGCTGGAATTACTCAAGGTATGATGTGGAGAGCGGTTGATGAGTATGGTAACTTGGCATATTCATTTATTGATACCGTTACTGTTTTACATCCTTACTATACAATTAGAACGATAGCTGGTGTGTTGTACTTTACTGGTTTTGTTATGTTTGCTTATAATATCTATAAGACATTTGCATCTGGTAAGCAAATTGAGGGATCTTCCTTGCAAAACAGAACACCAATGTCGGCTTAAGGAGGTGGGTTATGTTTCATTGGTTAGAGAAAAAACCTTTCTTTTTTGCAGTTGGTGTATTTGTGGTAATTGCTTTTGCTGGATTGATTGAAATTCTTCCAAGCTTCGCGCAAGCTTCAAGACCTGTTGAAGGCAAACAACCTATGACAGTTTTAGAAACAGCTGGAAAAAATGTATATATAAAAGATAACTGTATGTCCTGTCACTCGCAGCTTATTAGACCATTTAAATCAGAAACAGATAGATATGGTATGTATAGCTTAAGTGGTGAGTATGCTTACGATAGACCATTTCTTTGGGGTTCAAAAAGAACTGGTCCTGATTTAAAAAGGGTAGGTAACTATAGAACAACCGATTGGCATGAAAACCATATGTGGGATCCAAAGTCGGTAGTTCCAAATTCAATCATGCCTGCATATAAGCACCAGTTTACAAATATAGCTGACATCGATACGGCCTATGCTGAGGCTCTGACGGTTAAAAAGGTATTTAATACTCCATATGATGTAGATATCAATGGAGATGGAAAGATCAATGTACCGCTAGGAACTTTAGAAGAGGCACGAGCGCATGCTTTGGCACAAGCAAGAGAGATTGTTGCGGATATGAAAAACCAAGATGTTAAAGATGCAGTTGCAAGGGGAGAAATTCCTGAAATTGTCGCGATTATTGCTTATATGAATAATCACTTAAGATAAGAAAGGTCAAAGTTGGATAACATCTATGAGTTTCAAGGGTATGCTTATGTTGCATACACAATCCTTTTGACCTTGATTCTCTATGGTTACATTGTTCATCTTTACAGAAGCGAAAAAAAAGGTATTAGAGATTATGAAAAATATGGGAAGATGGCGTTAAACGATGAGTTAACTGATACTCCCGTAGAAGAGAAAAAAGTCGAAGATACCGCAGAGAAAGTCAAGGAGCAATAAAAATGAAAAATATTGTTATCGTATCGATTATTGTTGCTGTCATCATGATGGGGGCTGTCTTTTATTATGTTGGAGACATTATTGGTGATGATATAGTAAATCAAATTACTCTCGCAGCAGCTACCATTTTGCTCATTTTGGTTATTGGTGTGAGTTTAAAGTATATCAACCAAATCAAAAACGATACAGNAACTGGTGAACTTATAGAAGAGAAGTGGGACGGTATAGGTGAATATAAAAATGAGTTGCCTATTGGATGGTCTTTGTCATTTCTTGGGACATTGATTTGGGCTATGTGGTATTGGATATCAGGATATCCACTTTGGGCATATAGCCAAATTGGTGAATGGAATGAGGAAACACAAGCGCATAATGCTGCATATGAAGCAAAATGGGCAAATGCAAGTGAGAGTGACTTGTAAAGAATGGGTCAATCGATATTTTTAGTGCAATGTGCACCGTGTCACGGAATTACTGCTGATGGAATGGATGGAAAAGCAGCTAATTTAACTCACAGAATGGATGAAGAAAGCATTTTTGATACTATCATTAATGGAGCAAATAACTTCTCTTCAACATATCCAGGTGGAATGCCAGCTGGTTTAATACCTGACATAAATGAGGCAAAAGAGGTTGCAAAATTCGTAGCTAATGGCTTAAGAGGAACCGCTCCAGATGCATATATGGTTTGTGCAGGATGCCACGGTATGGATGGTAAGGGAATTGCAGGAATTGGACCAAATATTGTTTCATTTGATAATGAAATAATGGCAGCGGTGCTAAAAGATGGAAAAAAAGGTCTCATTGNTGTAATGCCAAATTATGATGGTAGATTAACTCCCGTGCAAGTTAAGTCATTAGCGACTTATATCGATTCACTATAGTCAAGGAGAGTGCTATGAATGAAAATAGAAGCATATTTAGTATTGACGGTATACTGGGTATACTAATTGCAACAGTTTTGCTCCTATCTATTTTAGTTTTTCTAACTATTTTGGGTATTAGTGCACAGCAGGCAAATGCTGATAATTTCTATAAATTAGAAAGCCCGATGGAAATCAAAATGATTAGTGCAGATAATGCAAAACATGTAGTAGATGCTAAATAGGGGGGGTGGAAGTTGGGCAAAAGCAAGCCGATAAAAAATATAACCCCCTATAGAATAAAACGCTATTGGTTTTATCTGTTTGTGACTGTAGTGGCTTTGGTTTTGCCTTGGATTCAGATTAATGGTAATCAAATCTTCTTGTTAAGTTTTGATAAGAAGCAGTTGCATTTAATCGGCATTGCTTTTGATATGCAAGAGTTGTATTTGATGCCATTTTTATTGATGCTACTTTTTATCGGTATCTTTTTTATCACTACCCTTGGTGGTAGAGTCTGGTGTGGTTGGAGTTGTCCTCAAACAATCTTTCGAGTAATCTATAGAGATCTTTTAGAGACAAAGTTGCTTGGACTTCGAAAGAGAATTGCTAATAAGCAGTTAGAGCCTGATATGAGCAAGCCAATAAATCAACTAAAAAAAGCGGTTGCAATTTTGATTTGGATTGGTTTGTCTTTTGTTGCTGCTTCAAACTTTATGTGGTATTTTGTTCCACCAGCTGACTTTTTTGCCTATTTGCAAAATCCTAGTGAGCATATGATACTCCTTGGATTTGTTATAGGCATTACAGCATTTTTAGTGTTTGATATTGTTTTTATCAAGGAAAACTTTTGTATCTATGTCTGTCCCTACTCAAGAGTTCAAAGTGTACTTTTTGATAAAGATACCCTTTTGACTGTGTATGATCCAAACAGAGGTGGGAAGATATATGACCATGAAAAAAAACTGTATAATAGTCAAAAAGAGATACTACAAGCCAATCCAGATGCAGAGTGTACCGCCTGTGAGAGTTGTGTCAAGGTGTGTCCAACCCATATTGATATACGAAAAGGGTTGCAGCTTGAGTGTATTAACTGTCTTGAGTGTGTTGATGCCTGTACCAAGGTGATGGGTAAACTTGGCAAAGAGAGTTTGATTCACTGGTCAAGTGAGAAAGAGATTGTAGATAGAGCTGGAAAGACAAAGATATTCCGTGGAAGTGTTTTAGCATATATGGCTGCACTTACAATTGTCACCGTTGCACTCTTTGCTATGGGAAGTACAAAGGAGCATATGCTGCTTAACATCAACAAAACAACGAGTTTATACAAGATTAATAGTGATGGTAGCGTTGAAAATGCGTATATCTTTTTGATTCAAAATACCGATAGCAAAGACCATACCTATGTTTTTGAGTTGGATAATTCAAAGTTAGAGATTGTGCGACCAACTAAACCTGTATTTATTAGAGCAGGGGGAAAAAGCAAAGAGATAGTTGTGATACGAACAAGGGAGGTATTGGTTGAAGATGATAGAAGAGATACACCTTTAGCTTTAGGTGTGAAAGCATACTCCATAGAGGAACCAGAGCGAGTTTTCGTACATAGAGATAGTACCTTTATCTATCCTCGGTATAATATCTATTTAGAAAAAATTCAGTAAAAGGGGTTTGTTATGGATAAAGTGATATCTATATTTTTAGTAGTAACAGCTATATTTTCACTATGGGCTGTCCTTACTTCTAACTATTTGTTTGTAGGATAAAAACTATATGAATAAGGTAGTTTGGGGGGTAGCTTCATTGCTACTTCCCGCTTTTTTGAACGCAACTTTTGTTTTAAAAAATGATATTGGTTTAAATGAGGGTGCTATAGCACAAGTTGACAGAATTGGTCAAGAGTTATATGAATTAACGGGCGTTGAAGCATTTGTTGTTGCTACCAATGAAAATTTAGATCGGGGCAAAAGTGCCTATGATTTAATAGAAGACTACATCGATGAATCAAAAGATCAAATATTTTTGTTATTAGCCCCTAAAAGCCAAAGAATTCATGTTTTATCAAAAAATGAGTATTTAGATAAAGGGGTGAATAAGAGCAAAATTACATCATTTGCAATTGGTGTCATTGCTGCTAGAGATAATAATTCGATTGTTGATAAGTATGCAGTAGGAATTGTGCAATCCTACTCCGAAATTGCTAATCAAGTGGCAAAATTAAAAAATGCTACATTAAGCAGCACTCTACCAAATAACACACAAAATACAGTAGATTTTTTACGAATTATTGTATATATCGGATTAGTGTTGATTCTTTATGCAATGTTTTTACGACCTTTTATAGATAAGCGAAAGCAAAGAAAGAAGGAAACTCAAGATGACTAAAGAAAAGCAAAATCCATGGCCTAGGTTGATTGTAGCTTTTTTGATTGTAGCGGTTATTTTACTCATATGGACAGTTGTCAAAACTTCACAAATGCCTGTTCATGAAGAAAATAGTTTTATGACTACCTATCAAGATGTTGAAATGAATGCTGATACCATCTACACACAAAGTCAAAACTTTTTGAAAAAATATGACATATTGCTAGTATCAGAACATGAGGTTAGAGCATTAGAGCAAGAGTTTTATAAAAAAAGAGGTATAACCACCAATGTTATAAAACCTTGGAATGAAATCGAGTTGCAACTTGTAGATAGTGAAGGCAATTTTGTCGACAATGGAAATGTAGAAGTTCTTCTTTCAAGCCCTACAATGCGAATTTATGATAAAGAGGTTGATGTGAAATATTTAAGCAAGGGGAAGTTTTCTATTGGTCGGATAAATTTTGAAAAATCTAGAAGATGGCAGCTTATCATCAAGGCTATGGTGAGCGAGTTAACAGGGCTAAAAAATATGGAGCTTTTTATCGAATGAATCATCTGCTTGTTTTTCCTACCGCAAGAGCTGTAAGAGAAAAAATCAAAACTCTTACTCCCCTTGAAAGTCTTTCGACCACAGTTACAACTATTGCTGATTTTGAAAGCAAATCCATTTATGTACCCAATAAAACCTTTATTGATTCAAACGCAAGAGTGCTTTTTTTTAAGGAAAATATCGATGCATCTTTATTTGTTAAAAGTGAAACGATTTTTAAGCTTTTTGAAGAGTTAGCGCATGAAAAAGTGGAACTTGAAGAGTTGTTGCGTGTAGATAGTTATGCAGAATATGAAAAGCAGATTACTGAATTGATAGAGATGAAAAATAGATACAAAAACTATTTGGACTCAAAAGGGTANACTGATAGGACATTTATTCCACNAGAGTATCAACTTTCTTTGGGCTATATNTCAAATTTTANCAGTATCACCATATATCTTGATGGCTATTTNACACAGTTTGAGTTTGAACTGTTTGAACATATTGCGAAAAAGGTGCCACTGTTTATTGAGCTTGAAATTGATCAATTTAGTATGAAAAATATTGATAAGTTTTATGAATTTGACTTAAAACCTGGGTA
>Ga0052835_100053_pt1 | contig 11461 bp, 8 predicted proteins | sample Wilsouwater61714_FD_53172 | JGI IMG/M metagenome (GOLD analysis project Ga0052835, IMG submission 53172) | Hot spring water microbial communities from Wilbur Hot Springs, California, USA - Wilbur source water - 6/17/14 | ecosystem: Environmental > Aquatic > Thermal springs > Unclassified ...
TCACGCCAGCCTCAAGCTTAATGGCAAGAAATAGTCTGTCAAGGCGCCGTCATTGACGGAGGGTTTTAAGGTGCTCCAAGAAAAACACAAAACGCTGCAATCCAATTAAGCCAAGCGCCAGGAACAGTATCGGGTTCTGCAGTTTAGGTCGGAATCAATAAGCCATCATGAAGCAACTCATCAAGCACCCCTATTGGCTGGTCTGCCTCGTTGCGATCGTCGTTTTCACTTTTTATCAGGCCATACTGGTTACGGACCGTTACGTTTCCACCACGCATGTGGTTTTGAGTAGTCCAGCGGTTGCTGCGCCCTCGCTCGACTTTGGTGCCATACTCTCTGGAACCAGCGGTAGTGGTGATCTGCTGCTGCTGCGAGATCACCTGCTCTCGGTGGACATGCTCAAGAAGCTCGATGCGCAGCTAGGTTTGCGGCAGCATTACAGCGCCTCGGATATTGACTACTTTTCGCGCTTGAAGGGCGCGGATTTGCCGATCGAGAAATTCCATAAGTACTACCTGTCACGCGTGGATGTCAAACTGGACGAATACGCCAATGTGCTGCGAATCCGTGCGCAGGCTTTCGATGCCGAGACGGCCAATGCGATGACGACCCTGCTTTTGAAGGAAGGTGAGGCCCACATGAACGAAATGGGCCAACGCCTAGCTACCGAACAGGTCAAGTTCATCGAGCGGCAAGTAGATATTCTGGCAGACCGATTGACCGAAGCTCGTGAGGCCTTACTTGAATACCAGAACAAGCACGAGCTGATTTCGCCGCGGGCGGCGGTTGAAAGCCTCAGCGCCGTGGTGGCCGGCCTCGAGGCGGAGCTTGCCAAGTTACAAGCTCAGCGTATGGCACTCTCGGCTACACAAAGTGACAACTCGGCTGCCATGATCCAGCTTCAGGCGCAGATCAATGCCCTGCAAAGTCAGATCGAGCGTGAGCGTCGGCGGATGGCGACCCAAGCCGGTGACGCGCTCAACCGCATCACCGTAGAATACGAAACCCTGGAGCTGCAGGCCCAGTTTGCACTGGATTTGTATTCCAGCGCGTTGTCGATCCTGGAAGCTACCCGAGTCGAGGCAGCCCGCCAGCTCAAGCAGATCTCTGTGCTGCAGGCCCCCACTTATCCTGAGTACAGCACCGAGCCCCGGCGTATTTACAACATCACAGTGTTTGCCATCCTGGCATTGCTGGCTGCCGTCATTGCCCATTTGCTAACGGCCATCATACGTGACCATAAAGACTAAAGCTCGCCCCTACCCATCGCAGCCATTAAATTTTTTGCGCTTGTGGGAATGGCTTATTTTGGCCGGATTCAACTTGTAAGTGCAACTCAACCGGTCGGAGTGGAGGGCAAGCTGCGTTAGCAGCTATGCCTTTCGCTCCGTCAAGAATGAGAAGCACTGATGAGAACCTACACACAGCTTACCCAAAATTTACACCCTGCGTGGGTGCGATAGGGGGTCTCGTTCCCTCGCTCAGCGTGGGAACGCATTAAGGGACGCTTTGCGTCCCAATCTATCCGATACCACTGAAATCCAGGGCGGACGCCGCCGCAGCTAGCCTGCTCCGGCATGGCAGCGCAGAGCGCCGCGAGACTGCGCACCCACGCAGAGCGTGGGTGCGATAGAAATCAGGTATTTTTCGGAATCAACCCACCCGTTGCACTTGTGAGTTGAATCTGCGGATGACTGTTGTTCGTTGTTATGATAAAAGGCTATCTGTTATAGTCTTCGAAAGAAGGTGATTTGTCGTTTTCATGACGAGCGCTGGCAGATCAAGAAAAAACCAAAGCAGCTCACTATTGAAGCAGCGGGTGGTACAGAAGGAACGCGAATAAGTTGCGAACCATGAAAGGCATCATCTTGGCAGGCGGCTCCGGTACGCGCTTACACCCATTGACGCTGGCGGTATCCAAACACCTGATGCCGGTTTATGACAAGCCGATGATCTACTACCCGCTCAGCACACTCATGCTGGCGGGTATCCGTGACATCCTTGTCATAACTACGCCGCATGATGTACCGCTATTCCAGCGGCAAATGGGCGATGGTAGCCAGTGGGGCGTCAATCTGAGTTATGCGGTACAGCCTTCGCCGGAGGGCCTGGTGCAGGCATTCATCATTGGTGAAGAATTCATCGGTAACGAGTCGGTATGCCTGATCCTCGGAGATAATATCTTTTGGGGGCATGATCTCAGCTCCATTTTGCGTGAAGCGGCTGCGCTCGATGATGGCGCACGAGTGTTTGCGTATCGGGTCAAGGATCCCGAGCGTTACGGTGTCGTCGAGTTCGACGATGCCGGTCGTGCCATCGGCCTGGAAGAAAAGCCTAAAAAGCCCAAGTCTCACTATGCCGTTACCGGCCTATACTTCTATGACAGCCAGGTGGTGGAAAAGGCCAAGACCCTCAAGCCATCTAATCGAGGCGAACTGGAGATCACGGACCTAAACCGACTTTATCTGGATGAAGGCACGCTTCAGGTGATTGACCTCGGCCGAGGCATTGCCTGGCTTGATACCGGCACCCATGAGTCCCTGCTGGAGGCCGGGCAGTTCATCGAAACCATCGAGCGTCGTCAGGGGCTCAAGATCGGTTTGCCAACTGAAATTGGCTGGCGCAATGGGTGGNTTTCAGACGAGCAAGTTAGAAAAATAGCCCAGCAGTTCGGCAACAACAGTCATGGAGGTTATCTGATGGAGTTGTTGAAAAACAAGGGGCGTTAGCGTTACGCTCCAACTGCTTGGGAATAGCAAATTAGCAAATGATTTCCTAGGTGTCACTAGGTTATTTGGTGCGGTCAGCGGCAACATGAACACGTCAATGTAAAGTAAAGTCGACGAACGAATTAATGATCACAACTAGCCATCTTGCAAAGAAAGAGTGCACTGATGGTATCCAGTTCATTCTGAGCCGCCTCGAGCCAGATGTATGGGCGCGTAGCTTGGATCATCACTGGGCTGCCAGTTGCATTGAAAGAAACAGTGGTTCTGAGCATGATCAAGTGCTCTATATATACATATATATTCACCCTGAATATGTCGCAGCCCAAGCGATAGCCGATGGCAGGGACCCGATATACACACTGCAGCGTTGGCAGACGGCGATCGGGCACATGCTTGCCGATTTTCGACATAACCAGCGAAAGAGTCTACTGGTCGAAGCCAGTCGTGCTGTCCGCTGTCTTGGCGGTCAGGTCTCTGGCATTCAGGCTGTTCCGACTGCGGTCGCCCAATCCTCTCTGCGGCCCTCAACTATTGTTCTAGGACAGGGAGTGACGCATTCACATATCGCGCTGGCTCGTGTATTGATCCAAGATATCGAGAGTGTCAAGCAGATTTACTCAGAGCTTGCTTGCACTGCAGTACATTTACTGTCTCCGGATCAGCTACCTATCAGTGCCACACAGCTCAATGAGCAGCTTCGGGCTGATCGCGCGGATAGAGATCGACTTGCTATGGACGCCTGCCAGCAACGAGGGCGAGCCGAAGCGCTAAACGTAGAACTCCTACAGTTGAAAATGCAGTTGAAGGAGCACGAGCGTGATGTACAAATGCTGCTTAGTCAGCTCCATCTGGTGCAGCAGGAGTATGAGCAGCTGGCGCTAAGGTTGTATGAAAGAGATCGACTTGCTGTGGACGCCTGCCAGCAACGAGGGCGAGCCGAAGCGCTAAACGTAGAACTCCTACAGTTGAAAATGCAGTTGAAGGAGCACGAGCGTGATGTAAAAATGCTGCTTAGTCAGCTCCATCTGGTGCAGCAGGAGTATGAGCAGCTGGCGCTTAGGCTGCATGAAAAGGAGTTGGGTAGTAAGTTAGAAGAAAAGCCTGCGAGCTTGGAAGTCGGGCCAATGCAGACTCAACAGCCGCCAAAGACGAAAAAGATGTTCCATTGGTGGAGTAACAAGAAAAAGAGAGCACTGATTTCCGAAGTCGAGTTGATCAAGAGTAGCTCATTGTTCGATGAGGCTTGGTATCTAAAAACATACCCGGACGTGCTCGAGGCTAAGATGGACGCTGTAATACATTATCTAAAGCATGGTTGGGCGGAAGGACGTAACCCAGGGCCACAGTTCGATACAAAGTGGTATCTGTCTAACTATCCTGATGTTTCTGAAAAGGGCATGAACCCGCTGGTTCACTATCTCAAATTTGGTCGCAATGAAGGGCGATATCCAGCTCCTCATTTAAGTGGCTATAATTGAATGGAAAAGTTATTTTATGGTGGCTCATCTGTGACCAAGTTGGCGTCTGGCGTGGTCGTCAAAAAACTGTCATTGGCGTGGTGAATTAGAATGCATGAAAATAATGAAATCGTGAAGAATGCAGGCTTGGCGTTTATGCGGGGCGATTATGAACTTGCTAGAAAATTATACCAAGATGCAGCTGACAGGTACGGCAGGAAACTGTTTGAGGCGAACCTGTTTCTCTGCGAACGTCGGTTGGGAAGCGAAAGCCATCTGGGTGGAGAAAAGGGCCATGGTGTCGATGTTTCGGCTGAGAAAAATCAGCTGAAGGAGACCCAGCAGCTTCTTGAGTATTACTACAGTCGTGCGCAAGATTTCGAGAATCAGTTGACTGCAATCAAATTGCCACAAGAAGGTAAGGAATGAAGGTTCTAACTGTCTTCGGGACAAGGCCTGAAGCAATCAAAATGGCACCGTTGGCGCTGCAACTTGCGGCTGATGAGCGGTTCGAGGCTCGCGTGTGCGTGACGGCTCAGCACCGTGAAATGTTGGATCAAGTGCTTGGCCTGTTTGAGTTGACGCCAGATTATGACCTCAATGTCATGAAGCCGGGGCAGGACCTGACGGATATCACATCGGGTATCTTGCAGGGTTTAAAAGGTGTGTTGGCTGATTATAAGCCTGATATTGTGCTGGTGCATGGCGACACCGCGACCACCTTTGCCACGACACTGGCCGCTTATTACCAGCAAATTCCAGTCGGGCATGTCGAGGCCGGTCTGCGCACGCGCAACCTTTACTCACCCTGGCCAGAAGAAGGCAACCGCAAACTGACTGGTGCGCTGGCTGCCAAGCACTTTGCGCCAACGCCTACGTCGCGTGACAACTTGGTGTATGAGGGCGTTGACCCGAGTACCATTCATGTGACTGGCAATACTGTGATCGATGCCTTGCTAGAAGTGGTGGGCAAGCTGGAAGCAGATTCAAACTTGGCGGAGGCGCAGGCCAGGCGGTTCCCGATGTTGGATGCGAGCAAGCGTTTGATCCTGGTGACCGGCCATCGTCGTGAAAGCTTCGGCGGAGGTTTTGAGCGTATTTGTCAGGCACTGGCGCAAACCGCGTCAGCGCATCCGGATACACAGATCGTCTACCCCGTACACCTCAATCCCAATGTACGTGAGCCAGTGAACCGCCTACTGGGCAGCATCGAAAACGTACACTTGATTGAGCCCCAAGAGTACTTACCGTTTGTTTATCTGATGAAGCGGGCCCACATCATCTTGACCGATTCCGGTGGAATTCAGGAAGAGGCGCCGTCTTTGGGTAAGCCTGTTCTGGTCATGCGAGATACCACCGAGCGCCCCGAAGCAGTTGAGGCGGGAACAGTTAAGCTAGTGGGTACAGATGTGGAAACCATCACCGAATCTCTGAGCCTGCTGCTTCACGATAAACAGGCCTATGACGCGATGAGCTATGCCCATAATCCGTATGGGGACGGCAAGGCATGCGAACGTATTCGCGACGCACTGCTCGCTCAATAATCCCGTATTCAATGTTCAGTTTATAAGAGATTTGGTGTTATGAAATTTGATGTGATTTCCATGATTGGCCTGGGCTACATTGGCCTGCCCACTGCTGCGGTATTCGCCGCCCGTCAGCGAAAAGTGATCGGTGTAGATGTTAGTCAGCATGTGGTCGACACGATCAACAGCGGTGCTATCCATATCGTCGAGCCAGAGCTTGACATGGTCGTGCATGCAGCCGTTTCCCAGGGCTATCTGCGGGCGACGACGAAACCTGAGCCAGCCAATGCGTTCTTGGTGGCAGTTCCCACACCATTTCATGCCGACGAGAACGGCCAAAACCACAAAGCGGACTTGAGCTACATCCAGGCAGCCGCAAAGTCGATTGCCCCGGTGCTCGAGCCCGGAAACTTGGTGGTCCTCGAGTCGACCAGCCCCGTGGGCGCCACGGAAAAAATGGCAGAATGGCTGGCCCAGGAACGGCCCGATCTTACTTTTCCGCAAACCCACGGGGAGGCGTCGGACATCCGCATTGCCCACTGCCCGGAGCGGGTATTGCCGGGCCATGTAATTCGCGAGTTGGTAGAAAACGACCGCGTTATTGGCGGTATGACTAAAAAATGTGCCGAGTTGGCCTGCGAGCTATACAGCATTGTTGTCGAAGGCCAGTTGGTTGCCACTGACGCCCGTACCGCCGAAATGGCCAAGCTGACTGAGAACAGCTTTCGTGACGTGAACATTGCGTTTGCCAATGAGCTTTCCCTTATTTGTCACGAGCTCGATATCAATGTCTGGGAGCTTATAGCCCTAGCCAATCGCCATCCGCGCGTTAACATCCTCCAGCCTGGTGCCGGTGTGGGTGGTCACTGCATTGCAGTTGATCCCTGGTTTATTGTGGACGCCTGCCCAGAGCACGCCAAGCTCATTCGGACCGCGCGCGAAGTCAACGATAGCAAGCCGACGTGGGTGCTCGACCAGATCAAGGACGCACTGGAGCAGTGCCATCAGCGCCGCCCCGATGCCAAGCGTAGCGATCTTACCGTGGCCTGTTTGGGTGTTGCGTTCAAACCAGACATTGACGACCTCCGCGAAAGCCCGGCGCTAAGCATTTCCGAGCAAGTTGCCAAACTGGGCTGTCGTCTGTTGGTGGTGGAGCCCAATATCGAGGCGCTACCCTCTTCACTCTCCCAGCCAAATGTGACTTTGGCAACGCTTGATGAGGCCATCACTCAGGCGGACGTGGTCTGCGTGCTTGTTAAGCACGAGCCGTTTAAGCAAAAAGCGGATGCCATTAGAAACAAGGAAACCGTTATCGATGCGGTTGGCCTGCTCAGTTAACACCGAATCCAGCATTTGGCGCGGGTGAGTGAGCCCCTATTTTTTATCGCAGCTTTTTTGACATCAACAGTGCGTTTCCCTATGGATGACCTGCTCAAACTCGCGGGGCAGTTGGCTGAACAGTTACCGACTCCTCTTTCCATGCCCATTGCCGGGCGTATCGCCTATATGGTGAGCCATGGACAAAGCTATGCCAGCAATGGCTATGCGGTTCGCACCCAGGGCATCGCCGAGGCACTGAACCAGCATGGCCTTGAAACCCTGTGCTTCGTGCGTCCGGGGCGGCCGTGGGAACTTGGTATCGACGCCAAATCCATAAGGTCAGAGGTCGTAGTCAATGGCGTACGTTACATCCATAGCCTATGGCCACGGGGTGCAGCGCCGGCAGGGGGGCGGGCCCGTCTCGAGGCTAGTGTGGAACGGTTTGTTGAGCTGTTTCGTGTTTACCGTCCATCTGCGGTGCTCGCCGCTTCTAACTGGATAGTAGCGTTGCCCGCCTGGATTGCCGCCAAGCGCCTGGGCCTACCGTTTCACTATGAAGTGCGCGGTTTCTGGGAACTCTCCCGCGATGCCCGCGAGCCGCGTTTTGCGAACGCCATGGAGACCAGGCAGGAAGCCGAGCGGGACACCTTTGTCGCCCAACAAGCACTCAAGGTGTTCACCCTCAACCAGCCGATGAAAGATGAGTTGGTCAAACGCGGGGTGGAGCAGAACAAAATCAAAATTGTGCCCAACGGCATCAGTAGACTGCCTGACATCCAACCCGTTAACCCGGCGCTGAAGGCAAAGCTGGGTATTACCGAAGCTGACAAGGTGGTCGGATTTTTAGGCAGCTTCAGCATCTATGAAGGACTCGATATCCTCCTCGACGCCTGCGCCGAACTAATACAGCAAGGCGAAAAGCTCAAGCTGCTACTGGTAGGCGATGATCAGCCCGTGACCGAGGTCAATACCACCGCGGCTAAACTGCGTGACAAGCCGTGGCTAATTCAGGTCGGGCGGGTGCCTCATGAGCAGGTTGCCAACTACTACGCTCTGCTGGATGCGGTGGTGATTCCCCGCAAGCCCCTGGCAGTGTGTCAACTGGTACCGCCCATCAAAGCTGCCGAGGCCCTGGCTTACGGCAAGCGGCTGGTGGTTTCCGATGTGGCGCCCCTAGCAGAATACGCCCAGAATCATGAGGGCGTGGTGACGTTTAAGGCGGGCAATGCCCAAAGCCTGGCCACAGCCCTTCAGAGGGCGTTGAAGCTGCCTACCCCCAAGCCAAGCACAGACCTGCTGTTCTCTAAGCATATCGAGCCGATGGTGCAGGCATTGAGGGGGGAAGAAGGGCAGCAGGGCGGAGAGATTGAGCCTGCTGCCAAGTCAGTGGTAGCGCTTGCCAAGACGTCCAAGTCGGCGACATTCCAGATTAAAGAAAAGGTCCAGACCAAAGGTAAGCTTGGTCGGAGGCTAAAGGCCATTTATATTTTGGATGAGATTTCGGAGGAATGCTGGCGTCATGAAATGACGGTATACCCCATCGCCCGAAATAACTATAAGAAGCAGGTTGAAGTCTCGCTTGCTGACTTCTGCTTCTTGGAAAGCTGCTGGAAAGGCAATCGTGGATCTTGGGAGTATGCATTTACGTCACCCGGCTTGAAACATGCTAATGCTCAAGCTCTTTTGGATTTGATTCCAAGGGTTAAGAAAAAAATGCCACTTATCTTCTGGAACAAAGAAGACCCGATGCACTATGAACGTTATCTGCCGATAGCAAAATTCGCTGATATCATTTTTACGACCGATGCAAACAAGGTGGCCGACTATAAACGTGTCGTACCGGATGCTGACGTTTATGCGGTTCCGTTTGCCGCGCAGCAGAGAATCTGCAACCCTTCAGATCGTTTTCGTACTGAGCCTGAGTCGGTGTGCTTTGCAGGTTCGTACTACAGCGTAGGTCATGATGAGCGTAAGCGCCAAATGGATGCCCTGTTGCCTTCTATTATCGAATTTAAAGGCGCTATCTACGATCGAATGTCAAAGATTGACAGTGATCGATATAAGTTTCCTTCCCAGTATGCGCCATTTATCCGGGATGCCGTACCCTTCACTGAGGTTGTGAAGCTTTACAAGCGGTTTAAGGTGTTCTTAAATGTAAACACCATTGTCGATTCACCAACGATGATGTCGCGGCGTGTCTATGAGCTGTTAGCCTGCGGCACACCAGTCGTCTCCACGCCGTCTAAAGCAATCGAGGAGCAGTTCCCTGGCATTGTGCATGTCGCCAATGATGCTAAAGAAGCCAACGTTATTATCGAGAAGCTGTTGACCGATGAGCACTTCTGGGAGAAAACGTCGCATATCGGCTATCGTGAGGTGATGAAAAAGCACACCTATACGCATCGCCTGAAGGACATTGAGAGGTCGCTTGGGTATGAGTCCGATGACTCGGAGCCGCTAGTCAGCATCATTACCTGTACACGACGTCCCAATATGATCGACCGAATTGTCGAGAATGTGACGCGGCAGAATCACCCTAATTGCGAGCTGATCTTGGTGCTTCAAGATTTCAGTGATGCGCAACGTGATGAGTTTCTTAATAAGCTGAAGTCAAAGGCATCCAACCTGAAACGTATCGAAGTGATTGTGAACGATAGCCAAGACATTACCCTTGGTGAGCGGTTTAATCATGCGGCGACTCATGCTAAGGGTGAATATATTGCTAAGATGGATGACGATGATTTTTACTTTGAGAATTATCTCTCCGATATGCTCATTCCCTTTACGTTCGGCGATTATGGGCTGGTAGGTAAGAAAGAGCTTTACATGTATCTTTCTGAGTCAAACAAGCTGATAAAGCGATTCCCAGGCATGAAGCATCGCGAAGTCGACTTTGTAGCAGGTGCTACATTTGTCTTCAGAGCTGACGTGTTCCGTAAATATAAATTTAACTCGCTGAATCGTGGTGAGGATAGTGATCTGATTAATCGCTTGAAGGCTGATAACATAAAAATTTATGCCGCAGACCCATTCAACTTCATTGTGTGGCGTGGTGATGTTACTGCCCATACTTGGAACGCTACAGATGAATATTTTCTCAATGGAAAGCATACCCAAGTGGTAGCTGATTTTTTGGATACTAGTATTTGTAAATTTTAAATTACGGCTAATAATCCATTTATTTTGATTAATTTATTTTAAGGGTTCTTTTTTATCATGATTAATTTTAATTTTTTAATACCGCTCAAAACTTTATCCACTATGAATGACGGTTTGTGGGTGTTTGACCTTAAGAAGTCAAAGGAAGTATTAGGTAATCTAGAGAGGACGCTTAAATCAATTTATATTTCAAAGCAAAATTGCACTAAGGATATTAATGTTAATGTTTTCATTAGCGGGCATGAATCTCCTTTTTTGGAAGAATATAAGGGGTTTTTTTGTCAAGATTATGAGGGGGTGAATGTTAAGTTTATAGAAAATGCATTTGATAGGCCGGTCGATAAAAGCTTTTATATGGCAGATAAGGAAAGAAAAAAAGATTCGGCTTTTAAGTGGATGTACGAAAATTTTGATTTTATCTCTACCGATTGTAACTTTTTAATGTTATTTGATGCTGACGATCTTGTTTCGAAAGATTTTTTTAATGTGATATTGTCATCTTTCGAAAGTAAAGATTGTTATGAAGATGCATGCTTAATGTCTGGCTTTGTATTTGACTGGAAAAATAGAGTTTGTGGCTTTCTTGATGGTTCAGATAAGATTTTTTACAGAAATTGCGGTTCATCTTTCATATCTGTTATAAATAGAGAGGATCTTGACCCCGATAATGGTTTTCTTTATAAGTTACGAAACCATGTAAGGTTCCCAGAGATAACTCAAAGTTTAGGTCGGAATTTAAAAAAAATATACACACCTTGTGTATTGTATTTAGTTAACCATGGTCAAAATGATGTTTCAGAGCGTTATGGTGAAAGTCATATGGTTGATTTTGTTAAGCAGTTTAAATGTAGTGAAGAGCAGCTCAATCACCTTATGGTTGATTTTATAGGCTTAATTTAAATAGTCGGCCCTGAAAAATCCGTAACTCACTGACTTTTCTCATCAATATAACGAATTTGGCCTTGATAAATTGCAAGAAAATGCCATCATCAGGGCGGTTTCCTTGCAAAAACAAACGATTTCCCATGGCCAGAATCCAGCCAGCACCCGCTGACGACCCAGCACGCAGCCGAGAACAAGATCTTTTTCGCTCTCGGCTGGACGAGATGATCGATATGAATCACCCCTTGGTTCAGGTGGGTGAGGCCATGCCTTGGCAGATACTGATTGATGCGGTTGGCAAGTCGTTGCCGGCCATTCCGGCTGGGGCCGGCCGTCGTCCCTTGCCGGCCCGCCTGATGCTCGGGTTGCTGTACCTCAAGTACGCCTA
>Ga0052835_100054_pt1 | contig 11440 bp, 9 predicted proteins | sample Wilsouwater61714_FD_53172 | JGI IMG/M metagenome (GOLD analysis project Ga0052835, IMG submission 53172) | Hot spring water microbial communities from Wilbur Hot Springs, California, USA - Wilbur source water - 6/17/14 | ecosystem: Environmental > Aquatic > Thermal springs > Unclassified ...
ATAGAGATAAAAGAGAAAAACAGTAGCAGTGCCATAGCTTTTGATAAAACAAAGACTAATACAAACTCATAAATTCCTAGAAGCAAATGAGATAAGTATACCAGATGTGCTTACAAATATTGGGATGAAAACCAAGTGATAGACTCTTTGGAGATTTAATTAAACTTTTTAAAATTTTATCATTGATTAAAAAATTTAATCATTTTACTAAATTCTTTGTATAATTATATAAGTTTATTAGTAGGAGAAAAGATGATACAAAGCATTTTTGGCATGCTTCCACTTCCGATTGTTGTCATAGTTGCCATTATGTATCATATAGGCCACAATGAATACAAAAAGAAATATGGGGATGAGTCAATAGAATGATAGACCATTGACAAAAAGCAAGATGTAGTAGTGTCTTGCTTGGCAAGCAGTAAAAAATAGGGTTAAAGTTTTACTTTTTCAAAAAACAAAAAAATCCAACATCTCTCTACTTAAAACCTTTTGCGCTGCTAACTAGGGTATTATTTTCAACACTTTTGAGAATACAGTTGTTGCTATAGGGTATGCAACGCTTCATTACGCCAGCAATGCTTTATTATTTAAAATAATTTACTCAAACCAAACTGGTAATGCATTTGTTCTTTTTTATTGTTGAAAATTTCAAAATTTAAAAACAATTTATAGTTTTTAGGCAAGAAAATATTATGCTCAAAAGAAAATTTATCATAGATTTTATCTGTACCGATAAAATATGGCTGATAATACAATAGGCTTTTCATATGAAAAACTTCATATATCATGCCACCAATTTGTGGATTAAAAAAGAGATAGGTGTTGTCTTCTTTGTTGTATCCAACGCCACCATTAAGTAGTGCAAACATATCTATATCTTTGGCAATAGTAAAGTCAATGCCTACACCCCCGTCAATTTTTATAGTGTCTCTATAATTCATCTTCTTGCTAAACTCTTTTTTGGCTGCCATTTCAAATTGGTACGAAAAGTCATTTGTCAATGTATCATAAGGAATATAGAGTTTCATCCCATAGAGTGTAAACTCTTCTAGTTCTATGCTTTTTTCATTTGCCAAAAGAGAGAGATACCCTATCTTTAATTCGCTCTCTCCAAAATACTCTCTGTTGTAGTCATTGAGCAGGTGTGAAGCAGGTAAAAAAGAAAATTTCATAAAGTTTTCATCATTTGCTTTTGCATATCCAATCGCAAGCTGCCTCTCTGGAGGTATCTTGTTGGGAGATTTATATCGTGATAGGTCGATACTCTGTTCATTTTGAGGGATTTTCTCTGATACCTTTAAGTAGCTATCTTTGCTAAGTTTGCCATTTTTATACTGTAGTGTGGCATACGCTTCAAGTAAGTTTTGAGCGTAATAATCCAAAGCATCTATCTCTTCATATGAACTATTTGTAAGAATATGTTTCATCAACTCTATATCTTGTGATGCAACATTTTCTTTGAGCATTTTAATAAGCCATTCATTGCTTGCAATTAGCGTGCTTTGTTCAATCAAATCATATCTATAAAGAAACTTTACAGTATCAAGAGGAGTAATCCATAAACTTTTATCATCATAAATTTTTGGGTTTGCCAAAGATAAAATATAATAAATCACAGTAGCACAATTGTAACTTGCAAAAAAATAGTCCATATTTTTATCTTTAAGTTCCCATATATGGTAATATATCAGCTTTCTTTTATAATCTGATAATTTTAATGTATACTCCCATACATTTCTATTTTCGTTATCTATATACTGCTTTATAGCCTCATGATAGGGTTGCAAAGCAAAAAGACCTCTCATTCCGCTATAGAAATTTTGATAGATAAGTTTAAAAAGGTTTGAAGTTTCAATAACCGTATAGAATGAAACAGCGTGTTCAACTTTATTGTTTTGATCATTGATGCCACTATATTTTAAGAATGTATGCCCCATCATACTGGAAGGATTTTTCACATTTTCAGAAGCATAAATCAAAGATATCGTATCAGCTGGAGCTTTTAGCTCATACTCTCTTAACTCTTCACAATTGACTTTGGGAAATTCATCTTTTGAAATATTTAACTCATTTGTTATAAAAAGCAGTCGGGCGGGAAATTTGCATTGAGGGTGTTCATTGATATTTTTATAATTGTTTTTTGGTTCATAAAAACCTTTGATAGTGAACTCAAGTTCATCTTTTAGTGAAAACTCATCGCTACCTATAAAGTTTTTATCTTTGATATTTAAGCTTTTGTTGTAATGCAGGAGTGCCTTCCACTCCGTTTTGTCATAAATCTTTAACTCATTGGCAAGTTTGAAGAGCTCTGACTTGGAAGCAAAGGCAAAAAGAGGAAGCAAAAAGCATAAGTAAATAAATTTTTTAGACCTATGCTTATAGAGCATTGACTATTTGCAATCTACATTTATATTGGTTTGATCATACTGCCACATAGCATTAGTAGCATAGTCAGTTGTAGAACCAAATGCTCCACCAGATAGGAGATTAACAAAGAAAGTGGGGTTTACTGACTTTTGAAGCACTAATTGCTTGTTGCAATCTTTAATGTTAATGATGGCATCTTTATTGCTCCTTTGGAGAGCTACAACACCTGGAGCTGAAAATTGTTGTCCATTGATGTAAACAGTCTTTGGCTTAGAAGCTGTAAGATTGATAGTCTGTGTTTGTCCATCTAAGATAGTTGCGCATCCAGAAAACATCATAGCGCCAACCAATGGAAGTGCGAAGTAGAGCGTTTTTTTCATATTTATCCTTTCAATAAGTTTATTTCATTTTGGAGATACCCATAGATTCTACAGGTAGTCCACACTTGAAACCAATTGCATCCTAGAAAGTTTCTTGAAATTTAGCTTTTTAACAAAAAACAACCTAAAATATTAATCAAATAGGCTTCTGAGTTAGCATTTTATCAAATTTTCTTTAAATGAACAAACAGCTTGCATAAAACAATTTCTAAAAATTTTAAAATTAGCTATATTAAAAAAATTTGAGAAGGAGTGAGTAGGTTTAGGTGCTATTAAAATTTTTTTCTCTTTTCTCTTTAGACCTTAATTGCAACGAAGAAGTGCCTTTTTATTATTTTTCATTAAAATAAACTATCTCTTGATATGTCAATACTGCTCTACCGACTGATAGTATCTGCAGTAAAGCCCATAAAGCCTCCAATAAAAATCACATTACTAAAACATCAAGGATTTGGTTCATATTTTATAGTTGTAGTATCAAATCGGCTATCTTTGCTTGTCAAAACAATATTCTTATCTGTTCTCTCGCTAACCAATGTAGCAGGTGTAGTACAATACTGAAGTCCACTGCCATCAGAGTATCTTATCTCCCTTTTAGGGGCGTTGAGGCATAGATACTTATGGTTTGTTGATTACCACCGCCTAATATAGTTGTTCTTTATCCACACAAAAATATTTTAAAATATTTCTTTTTCTAATATATCAACATTCAAACAAAGCCCAAAGCTCCTTGCATTGCTTAAAAGCATACTCGTAGCTATGATCTATTTGTTTAATGTATCTTGATACTTGCTAAACATTAACTTCAAAAGTTTAAGAAGTTTTATTAGCAACTTTTATGTTAAATCTTGCTGTGTTGTTCTTTTTGGCAAATAATATACTCTTCAAATATTTTACTGCTTAAAACTGGTAATTTAAACCAATATAGGACTTAAATTCTGAATCTCTTGTTGAAATAGCATTTTCTTTCTTGCAAAAGTTACAATTTTTTCAATATTTTGCCATTTTCTGTCAACATAATCAATTCCACTAACTAGATAAATGTGATCAATCACTTTATATGAAATACCTACACCAATATTGAAATATAATTCTCTAATACGATTTTTGTTATATCCTTCAATATCCATAAAACCAAAGTCAACACCCGTTTTTAAAAAAGGATAAAAGTTCTTTGTAACTTCAAACTTATTTATCGCATCAATACCAATTTCAATCAAGTCATTGTTTTTATTATCAAAAATTTTTTCGTCAAAAGATATGAAAGACAAAGTTACTTGTGTTTTAGATTCACCATCACTACCAGCACCAAATTTACGTTTAATATCTTTGTAATCATTATCACCTTTTACTGAACCAAAATCATCTTTTATTTTAGTTTTACTTAATGCTGCTCCATATTCAACACCAACATACATATCCGACATTAAAGCACCTGAAACTATTAAGCTTGTTAACAAGCTTAGTAAAATTTTTTCATAAACATACCGCGCTCTTTTCGCTTTTAATTTTTGAAATAACACAACATAATTTCGATTTCTACTTGACATATATCAATAATAATGCTACCATTTGATTATCCTAAATGATATCAAAATAATAATTAATATAACTTATTATTATGTATGCTTTTGGTGGGTGATGAAGAAGCTATCTACCTCCTACAGAATACAACACTAATGATTTTTTTATTATAATAAAAAAGCGAATTACCAAAAGCCAACCTAGATGCAGAATGTACTGCTTGTGAGAGTTGCCTAAACAGCCTACTTCCCATATTGATATAAGAAAGGGTTGCAATTTGGGTCGATCAACTCTCTTGAGTGTTGATGAAATCTATTGAGTAAAAGGGAGGGTATGAAAAGGATTTTGTATCCACTTGTAATTATCGTCATTGTTGGGATTATAGTAGTTGAGATATATCAGCAACTCAATCCAACAAAGGCAAAATCTCAAAGGTTAAGTTGCCATAAGGAAGTGATTGTTTTTGAAAGGGTGTACAATGAAGAAATGACTCAGCAACTCCAAGAAGCGATACGAAACAATGCATTTACCATTGAGATGGAAGTAGAAAAATCTGTTTATATGCCAACCCAACTTTTTGAACATATTTCAGAAAAGGAAGTCTATAATAAAGTGCTTCAATCTTTTGAAGCACAAGCACAATCTCATAGTGATGAGAAAAGATTAAAGATAGATTTACATCTGTATGAAAATGACAAGGATGACCCAAAAAAGAAAAATGAAGAAGCGAAAAAATATGCAGGCTACTTGGGGTTTCGATACTGGTTAGATGGTGTTGAAGTCTATCGTTTTCAAATCGATTTTATGGATATGCAAGCAAAAGATATTGATAAAAGAATTGATTGTGCCGTTGAATCGGTAATGAGTTTATAAAAAGGAGGAAAATATGGAACAAGAGTGTAAAACAGTGCAAAGTAATCGGCTACAATTTTTTCCTATTATGATGTTTGCCGTGGTAATGGGATTTAGCGGGTTGACAATAGTCTATCAAAGTGCGCACGAAATATTTGGATTTTCTCTGTGGATATCCAATATTTTAGTGTTAATTGATACAGTGCTATTTTTATTAATTTTATCTCTTTATATACTGAAGATAATAAAATATTTTGATGAAGTAAAGAGTGAATTTAATCATCCCGTTCGCATAAACTTTTTTGCAGCAAGTGCAATCTCTTTTTTATTAATAGCTATTGTGTATCGTCCAATTAGCGAGGAGGTTGCGTTTTTAAGCTTTATTGTTGGTGTGGCGATGCAAACTTTTTTTACCTTTTATACTATCAGTTTTTGGATTAATAGAAATTTAGAAATTATGCACTCCAACCCTGCGTGGTTTATCCCTATTGTGGGGAATGTTTTAGTTCCCGTGGCAGGGATAAAGATGGTAAGTAATGATTTTTTAATCTATTATTTTGCTATTGGAATCTTTTTTTGGATAATTTTAACAGCGATTGTTATCAATAGAATTATTTTTCACCATCAATTAGCCTCAAAGTTTATGCCAACACTCTTTATCTTTATTGCGCCACCAGCAATTGGTTTTATAGCTTATATTAATCTTTTTGAGAGTTATGATGCCTTTGCAAAAATGATTTTTAATTTGGGTATATTTTTTACCTTTTTAATCTTTTTTATGTATAAAAATTTTATTAAGCTCAAATTTTTTATCTCTTGGTGGGCATTTACCTTTCCGCTTGCTGCGATGACCATTGCAGCGATGCTTGCATATAAAATAACAAAAATTCTTGTATACCAATATCTAGCCTATTTTTTGATTGTTGTGACAACTTTGGTTGTTTTGGTAGTTACGATAAAAACTTTGCAGCATATTTTTAAAAAAGAGATTTGTATCCAGGAGTAAAATTATTAACTTTTGGAGATTTTGATTTTTTTAAGAACCGCTTCACGCATAGCTATAATTCCATTTAAACTAAGTGGAATTTTTAAATGATATGAAAAGTTAAGTGAAATTGTAGTAAAATAACTCCTCATTAGAATAGCTAAAGGTCTTTTGATGCTGACAGATATTGAACCATTAATAAAGCTATCAGAGGAAGACAAAATCTCTTTTGATAAACTTATTAAACAAAAAAGAAAAATTTATATTCATCCTCCTAAAGATACCGTCAGAATGGTAGTGTCGCAAGATAAAAAATATTTTGAAGAACTTCTTCAAAATGGAGATATTTCTCAATGTATTGAAATTCTTAGAGAAAAATCTTACAAAGAGTTTTTAAAAGAAGAAGCTACTTTCAGTGGTATTATTTTGTCTCAAATAGCAAGTAGGTTTACTTTACCAAAAACATTACTTTATAAAATTAGCGAAACACTACAAAATTCATTAACACTTTCAAGGCAAGATTTTTTTCAAAAAACAAGTCATTTCTTTGGGAAATATGCAGGAGTTATAAGTCCATATATTTATCATTTAAGTTTAAGCAATACTCAATCAAGAAGATCAAGAGCAGGAAAAACTTTTGAAGAAATTATATATTTTTTGTATGAATATTTTCAATATGATTATGATGCACAATCTACCATTGGAAAAAAAGCTTTTTCTCAAATAAATTTAGGCAAAGTTGTTGACTCTATATTGCCAAGTAAGAAAGCTTTTTTAGCACACCGCACAAAAACTATCGTAGGTTCAATGAAAACAACTTTAAGAGAAAGATGGCAAGAAGTTGTAGAGGAGATATCTCGTTCTAATTTGCCTAACATTTATCTTTTAACTATTGATGATAATATATCAGAAAATAAAATTACTCAAATGTCACAACATAATATTATTTTAGTAGCTCTAAAAAAGATAAAAGAGCAACAAAAATTCAGTTCAAAGCAAAGTGTTATTGATTTTGAAACATATTTTTTAAAAGAAATACCTCTTATTATGGAATATTGGAAGTCACAAAATGTATAATGCTATAGATTTGTTTGCAGGTATTGGCGGAATAAGAATTGGATTTGAGCAAGCCTTTAAAAACGATATAAATTTTGTTTTTAGTAGTGAAATAGATAAATATGCAAGGAAAACATACGAAGCGAATTTTCATGAAATTCCCTATGGTGATATTACAAAAATAGATGAAAAAGATATTCCTGCACATGATATTGTATTAGCTGGTTTTCCTTGTCAAGCATTTTCTGTGGCTGGAAAAAAATTAGGCTTTAAGGATACCAGAGGGACTCTTTTTTTTGAAGTAGCAAGAATTGTTCGGTATCATAAACCAAAGGTAGTATTTTTAGAAAATGTAAAAGGTTTTATAAGACACGATAAAGGAAATACTTTTAAAGTTGTTAAAAATACTTTAGAAAGCCTTGGATATAAAGTATTTGCTCAAGTTTTAAATTCTAGAGATTTTGGGCTTCCTCAAAACAGAGAGCGGGTATATATTGTATGCTTTTTAGAGCATTCTATTAATTTTGAGTTTCCAAAACCTTTTTGCCATAATGTAAAAGTTGGAGATATTTTATTGTCGGAAGTAGATGATAAATATACTATTTCAGACAAACTTTGGGAAGGTCATCAAAGGAGAAAAAAAGAACATAGAGCTAAAGGAAATGGTTTTGGCTACCGTTTGTTTGACGAAAACTCGAGTTATACTAGCACATTAAGTGCAAGATATTATAAAGATGGCTCCGAGATTCTTATAGCACAAGAAAATAAAAATCCTAGAAAAATAACTCCAAGAGAAGCTGCAAGGCTTCAAGGATTTGATGATACTTTTATTATTCCTGTAAGTGATGCGCAAAGCTATAAACAATTTGGTAATAGTGTCAGTGTACCAGTAATACGAGCTATTGCAAAAGAGATTGCTAAACATTTGTTTTTATATGCTAAAACAGATAAAAAATTACATCGTAAATTTGTTTGCATCACTAAAAGTGATGAATTGAATAATAAACGCTTACTTTTGTAAGTATTGCTCCTTTTGAAGGANTATTTCATGCATANCTATGATGCTTTTTGGATTGAATAAAATCAGTCTAGTATAAATCCCTTAAGAAAAAGTACAACCAATTTACTAAAAATAGATTGAATTTTTAAGTAGAGCATCACCTTCATCAATATAAAGTTATTGTATAGTTTTAGATGTATCAAACGCTATCAAAAAACTCTCTTAAATACAATCTGATTATGATAAATAGATTAAAATTTGGAGAATATGATGGATAAAAATGAGATTTTAAAAAAACTATCAGAACATAAAGCCTCTATCCAAGAAAAATATGGAGTTGAAAAAATAGGACTATTTGGAAGTTATGCAAAAGGTAAACAAACACCTCAAAGCGATATAAATATTTATATTGAATCTAAACATAAAACATTTAGAAATCTGCTGGATTATGGGTCTAACTTGAAGGACTTTATCACAAAAAAGTTGATTTGGTTTATAAGTATAAAAGAAGCAAAAGAGCGATTTTTGAGTCTATTCAAAAGGAATTGATCTATGGATAAAGCAACCAAAAAAGAGCTTTTGGAATTTATTCAAGAAAGTATATTGCTTATCAAAAAATGATTTTCTGCTATACAAACAAGCGATGATTTCTTAAAAGATATAAAAAGGATTCAATCGCTGACTGCATCGCACAATGCGATACAGTCAGCATAGTTTGCTTTTATGAAACCTGTGCTGTTACTTGGTTATCTACATAATCAAACACAACTTTGCTGCCAGCTTTAACCTTGCCTTCTAGTATCATCGTAGCTAGCTCATCTTCAACGATTTCATATAATGCTCTTTTAAGCGGACGAGCTCCATATACTGGGTCAAATCCCGCTTCAGCAATGTAGAATTTCATCGTAGGGGTTAAACTCACCTCAATCTCTTTTTCCGCTAATTTTTTCTTAATAGACTCAAACATAATATCCACAATAGCTGTGATATTTTCTAAATTTAATTGATTAAAGATTACAATATCATCAAGGCGGTTCAAAAACTCTGGTTTAAAATATCCTTTAAGCTCCTCTTTGACCGCTTTTTCTCGCTCCTCTCCACTGAGGCTGATAATCTTATCACTTGCAATGTTTGAAGTTAGGATGATAATGGTATTTTTAAAATCAACCGTCACCCCTTTGTTATCGGTTAATCTTCCATCATCAAGCACTTGTAAGAGCATATTAAATACATCAGGATGAGCTTTTTCAATCTCATCAAAAAGCACCACACTATAGGGTTTTCGACGCACCGCTTCAGTTAACTGGCCACCCTCTTCATAGCCTACATACCCAGGTGGTGCTCCAACTAGGCGACTTGCGGCGTGTTTTTCCATATATTCACTCATATCAAGTCTAATAAGCGATTTTTCACTATCAAACAAAAAGCGTGCTAGTGTTTTTGCTGTTTCAGTTTTTCCAACACCTGTTGGCCCCAAAAACAAAAAGCTTCCTATAGGTCTATTTTCATCGCTTAGCCCCGCTTTGTTTCGTTTGATTGCNCGCCCTACCGCTTTNATTGCTTCATCTTGCCCGATGACACCNTTATGCAGTTCATTTTCTACATTAAGAATCTTTTCACGCTCACTTTGCAGCATTTTTGTTACTGCAATACCTGTCCAACGGCTCACAATTGATGCAATCATCTCTTCATCAACACTATTTTTAAGTAGCGTTCCCTCCTCTTGCATATTGTCCCATTTTTCTTGAAGCGCTTTTAATTTCTTATTTAGTTCAGGGATTTTACCATATTCAATCTCTGCGGCTTTGTTAAACTCCGCATCTCTTTTAAGCCGCTCTACTTGTATTTTAAGTGATTCAATCTTTGCTTTTGTATTTGCAATATCGGCAAATACGCTCTGTTCAGTTTCAAATCTACCCTCTAGTAAAGTTTTTTCTTCATTTTTGTCTGCTAGCTCTTTTTCAATTTCAGCAATTCTGCTTTTGTTTTTGTCGCTTTTATCCATTGCAAGAGCCTCTTTTTCAACACGCAGATTTGAAATCTCTCGTTTAATCTTTGAAAGCTGCTTTGGTTCGCTTTCTATTTGAATCTTTAGTTCTGCGGCTGCTTCATCAATCAAATCAATCGCTTTATCGGGTAAAAATCGATCGGTGATATATCTATCACTAAGTTTTGCAGCTGCTACTAGCGCGCTGTCATTGATAGTTACATTGTGATGCGCTTCAAGTCTATCTTTGATTCCTCTTAGAATCTGTAAACTCTCATTCACACTTGGCTCATCCACATACACAGGTTGAAACCGTCTTTGCAACGCCATATCTTTTTCAAAATACTTTCTATACTCTTTAAGTGTTGTTGCTCCAATGGTATGCAGCTCTCCACGGGCTAGGGCAGGTTTTAAAATGTTGGCAGCATCCATGCTTCCTTCGCTAGCACCTGCTCCTACGATGGTGTGAATTTCATCGATAAAGAGTATTATGTTTCCATCTTGTTTGACTTCATCAACAACAGCTTTGAGCCTATCTTCAAACTCTCCGCGATATTTTGCTCCGGCAATGAGACGGCTCATATCTAGCGCCATCACTTTCATATTTTCTAGTGAGCTTGGCACCTCTTTGTTCGCAATTCTTTGGGCTAATCCCTCTACAATAGCTGTTTTACCAGTTCCAGGTTCTCCTAATAGGATTGGATTATTTTTGGTTTTTCGAACAAGAATNTGCATCATCCGCTCAATCTGCTCATCACGGCCAATGACAGGGTCAAGCTNCCCATCAATCGCTTTTTGATTGAGATTAATTGCATATTTTTCCAAACTCTTCAGTGTTTCATCACTGCTAGCACTTTCTATTTTTTTACCCCCTCGAATGGCTTCAAGGGTTTTTTTCAATTCGCTCAAATCAAGATATTTGCCTAGCGTGTTTTTCATAAAATCTTCAGCTATGTTTGCAAGCAAATAGGTATCGGCTGCCAAAAATTTATCGCCCAGTTTTGCCATCAATCCTTCAGCATTTTGTAAACTTCGCAACATATTTTGTGATATTTTTATATTTTCTTTGGTGATACCGCTGGAAGTAATGCCATTTTTTGCTACACTTTGCAATTCTAGCTCAATCGCTTTTTTATCGCTTCCTAGCTTGTTTAGCGCTTGATTTAAAATCGAATCGCTATTGGTTACCATTGCCCATAGGATATGGTGGGGTTCTACTTCAGGATTTTGATTATGCAGCGCCAAAGATACCGAACTCTCCAGCGTTTGTGTCATTTGGTTGGTTAATT
>Ga0052835_100055_pt1 | contig 11421 bp, 11 predicted proteins | sample Wilsouwater61714_FD_53172 | JGI IMG/M metagenome (GOLD analysis project Ga0052835, IMG submission 53172) | Hot spring water microbial communities from Wilbur Hot Springs, California, USA - Wilbur source water - 6/17/14 | ecosystem: Environmental > Aquatic > Thermal springs > Unclassified ...
GGGGCAGATATGCAGCCAAGAAGCAGAGCGGTGCTATTGAAGTATTATGATAAAGAAGGGTTTGTATTTTTTACCAATTATGAAAGCCGCAAAGGGCGTGATATCGAGGTCAATCCAAAAGTGTCAATGCTTTTTTTGTGGCTAGAGCTTGAACGGCAAGTCAAAATTGAAGGTGTGGTGAAAAAACTTAATAAAAAAGATTCTCTTAAATACTTTCTTACTCGCCCAAGGGGTAGCCAACTAGGTGCGTGGGTCTCTCGGCAAAGCTCAATTATCTCTACAAGAAAACTGCTTGAACAAAAGATGGAAGAGATAAAGCAAAGATTTAAAGATGGCAAGNTTCCAATTCCAGATTTCTGGGGAGGATACAAGATTTTTCCTCATCGGTTTGAATTTTGGCAAGGAAGGCAAAATAGATTGCATGATAGATTTGAGTATAGTTTGGATCAAAATGAGTGGAAGATTGTGAGGCTAAGTCCTTAAGTGGAGCAAAAATTATTGTGCGAGCAATGCTGTATAGCAACAAAAATCGCTTAAAGGATTTTTTTGCAAAAATATTACTATGGATATGATGAGTTTAAGGATGATGTCAAAAAGCTAGAACAACTCATAAAACCCTTTGGGGCTGATACTTTTGTAGCAGTAGCTAGAGGGGGTTTAACGCTGGGACATTTTTTGGCTCACAACTTAGATACAAGACGGCTATATATAATCAACTCCATCCACTACGAAAAGCAAACAAAGCTTGATAGCTTTGAAATCTTTAATATTCCAAATCTTCAAGAAGCCAAAAAAGTAATCTTGCTTGATGATATCATTGATAGTGGCGAAACGATGGAGCAGCTTATTAAACTACTTCATCAAAAATACCCACAAATTGAGCTTAAAGTTGCTACTCTATTTTATAAACCCACAGCTAAAGTGAAGCCAGATTTTACACTGAAGCAAGCTCATAGCTGGATAGAGTTTTTTTGGGAAGTCGATACGGCTTAAGTAGTAAAGCTTTAAATCTAATTCATCTGCAACCATTTTTGGATACAATAACAAAAAAATAAGGATACTCTTATGACTTTGACTCTTAATTCACCACTTGATATGCACTTGCATCTTCGCCAAGAGGATATGTTAGCAAAAATCGCTCGCTATACAAGCGATACTTTTAGTGGCGCTCTCATAATGCCAAATACCATTCCCCCAATTACAACCAAAGAGCAAGTGGTAGCGTATAAAAAAGAGATTTTACAAAATACGCAAGATTTTACCCCCTATATGACCCTTTTTTTCAAAAACTCTTATGACAAAGCCTTTTTACAAAGTATAAAGGATGAAATCATAGCAATCAAACTTTATCCCGCAGGTATCACCACCAATAGTGATGATGGCGTAAGTGGATTTAGTATCGACCAACTTGCTCCTACTCTTGAAGCGATGAGTGATCTTGGGATTCCTCTTTGTGTGCATGGTGAAACTGATGGCTTTGTGATGAATAGAGAAGCAGAGTTTATGAGTATCTATGAGACCTTAGTGCAAAATTTTCCAAAGCTTATAATTATCATGGAGCATATCACCACCAAAGAAGCATGTGAAATGGTGCAAAAGTATGATAATTTGTTTGCAACAATCACTTTGCATCACCTCTACATTACCCTTGATGATGTAGTAGGTGGGATGCTCAAACCTCATCTTTTTTGCAAACCTATTGCCAAAAAACCGGCAGACAAAGAAGCGCTTTTATTTCTTGCACTCAATGCCCATCCAAAGGTGATGTTTGGTAGTGACTCAGCCCCACACCCAAGAGATAAAAAAGAATCATGTGGATGTGCAGCAGGTGTCTTTACTGCGCCTATTGCCTTGCAAGCCTTAGCGCAACTTTTTGAAAGCAAAAACAAACTTCAAAACTTACAAGCTTTTGTTAGTGATAATGCACAAAAAATTTACGGCATCACGCCACTTAAAAAAAAGATAAGATTAAAGAAGAAACCTTTTGTTGTGCCAAATGAATATAGTGGTGTAGTGCCAATCTTTGCCGGTGAAACACTTAAGTGGAGCATTGCTTAAAGTGGTATTTCACATTGGAGCATTTTACTTTTTTTATTTTGCTACAATTGGGGTGTATATTATCTTTATGCCCCAAATTGCAAAGATGGTGGGGTATAGCCCCTTTGAAGTAGGCATTATCTTTGCTTCAGCACCGCTGATGCGATTTATTGTGCCATTTTTCTTTCGAAACCGCTTTGAGCTTACCCCTTTTATATTTAATCTTTCGCTTTGGATGGCATTTTTATCCACCCTTTCATTTTTTATTACGATTGATAACTTTTATCTTTTTTTGCTTTCTAACCTTTTATTTGGGATTACCCTTTCTATTTCACTGCCCTATGTCGAAACGGTTGCCCTAGAAGTAATTTCTAAAGAGCGCTATGGCAGGGTGCGGCTGTATGGTTCAATTGGTTTTATGATGATTGCACTCTTTTTAGGCACCTACCTCACAAGCACTAACCAAGCGATTTTTTATCTTAGTGCGATGGCATTTTTTACGATGCTTTTTGGGATGCTCATTACCAAAACTCAACCCAAAGAGACCCACACCCCCAAAGCACACAGCGGTGAGTTTTCGCTGCTTCGGTTTTGGCCCTTTTGGATGGGTGCATTTTTGATGCAGATGAGTTTTGGTGGGTTTTATCAGTTTTTTACCATCTATGAGCTTGAGATGGGGCTTGATTTGCAAACTATTAGCTTTATGTGGGCCTTTGGGGTTCTTTGCGAAATTGTGATGCTCTATTTTCAAGGTCCATTGCTGAAAAAAAACCTTTTGACGCTTCTTCAAATCACTATACTTCTAACCTCTTTTCGGTGGTTGCTTTTGCACCTTTATCCAGACAATGTCGCAGTTGTTTTTGCATCCCAAGCGATCCACGCCTTTAGTTTTGCGCTCCATCACACCGCAGCTATTAGCTATGTTTATATTTTATACAAAGATAAAAAATTAGCACAGCAATTTTTCCTAGGGGTCGCTTTTGGGCTTGGGACATTTGTGGGAAGTATTGCTGCTGGGATGATGTATGGAGCTAATCTGTTTTTGTTTGAAGCGATGGTTGCATTTGTAGCATTTGCCATACTTTTGATGCAAAGACGATATGAATTAAAAGAAAATATTTTAAGTTCTAAGTAGCAAATATTGAAAGATAAACAAAGATTGCAATTTTGTTTGCAAAATAGCTTTATTTGCATTAACTTCTACCTACTCAAAGAGTATAAAAGGGTTAAAGAGATTGCAAGTATAGCTCTTAGGAAGTGCAACTAGCACATTAAGTGATAGCTCGCAAAAGTAAAATGGATTATAAAGTGTAATCTTTTAAATACTCTTTAATATTTTTTACAACTCCTTGCAAGAGAGCTTCTCTTGCTTCAAGGCTTGTCCATGCGATATGCGGTGTAATAAGCAGCCTCTCATTCTCTTTGACTTTAAAAAGGGGGCTTTGATTGCTTAGAGGCTCCTCTTGGGTTACATCCAGCCCTACAAAAAATCTTTTTTGATTGAGTGCTTGGGCTAAATCCTCTTCATTTACAATTCCCCCGCGCCCAAGATTAAGTAGNACNGAGTTTTCTTTNAGAAGCGCTAGCTCATCCTTTGCGATGAGATTTTGTGTTTTTTCATTGAGTGGAGCATGGATAGAGACAATATCACACTCACTTAAAAGGGTATCTAAAGCTACTCTTTTGTAGGGTTGGTTGCTGTTTTTGCCACTTGTAGAGTAGTATAGCACTTCACACCTAAATGCAGTAGCAATTCTTGCAACTTCCCTGCCAATTGCACCCATTCCAATAATTCCCCACTTCCTTGAGCTAATCTCATAAAATGGACGCGATATGTGGGTAAAAAGTTTATCCCTCTCCCAGTTGCCACTTTTGACATACTCATCATAGTAGCGCATCTGCTCAAGCAGATAAAAAAGCATGCTAAATGTATGCTGCGCAACACTTTTGGTTGAGTATCCAGCAACATTGGTAACTCTAACTCCCTTTTGTTTTGCATATTCCAAATCGACATTATTCATTCCAGTAGCACTGATGCAGATAAGTTTTAAGTTTTTGCAAGCATCTAAAATAGTTTTATCAAGTATTACTTTGTTGGTGATAATAATATCACTTTTTTCAACTCTTTTTATTGTTTGATCTCTGGAGGTGGTTTGATAAATTTCTAAGCTGCCAAACTGCTCAAAAATTGATAAATCAACACCCTCACCAAGTGTTTTAGCATCTAAAATTGTAATCTTCATAGGATTCTCCAAAAAGTTTTGGAAGTAGTATAATAAGCAGCAATCTAAGAGATAGAGGCAAAAGCGCTGCCTCTGAAGAAATTAGTTTAGTGCTTCTTTTGCCGCATTTACAACATTTGTGAAATTTTCAGGCTCATTCATCGCCATATCAGCTAGGATTTTTCTATCTAGCTCAATATTTGCTACCTTTAAGCCATGCATAAATCTTGAGTATGAAATACCATTCAATCTACAAGCTGCATTGATTCTTGTAATCCACAACCTTCTAAAATCTCTTTTTTTTCTTTTTCTGTCTCTAAAAGCATGTTGTAAGGATTTTTCAACTTGCTCCTTTGCCTTCTTAAAATGCTTTCTTCTGCTACTGTAGTAGCCTTTTGCTTGCTTTAAAATCTTTTTGTGTCTTGCTCGTCTTACTGTTCCTGTTTTTACTCTCATTGTTTTCCTTTACCTTTTTATTGTTTTTTAAGGTGTCTACCTTTTGGTAGAACTTGCCCACTATTGGGGGACTCATTTACTTATTGGTCTTACTTGCAAAGCATTTTTTTAACGCTTGCAGCATCCGCCTCATGGATTGCTTGCGGATTTCGAAGATTTCTTTTTCGCTTACTGCTCATCTTTGTTAAGATGTGGCTTCTAAAGGCTGATCCTCTTTTAATGCTACCGCCTTTTTTTAGCTTAAATCTCTTAGTAGCACTTTTAACGCTTTTCATCTTTGGCATCTCTTTCCTCCTTTATAAATTAAAATTACTTTACTACTTCTTCTTTGGTACTACATACATACTGATATATCTGCCTTCAGCAAACGGCTTTTTTTCTAATTCACCCAAATCTTCAACCAAAGGCCAAATTTTTTTCAAAACATCAACGCCCGCTTCAGGATTACTTAGTTCACGCCCTTTTAAGAAGACTCTAAATTTGACATGCTTCTTTTTTTCAAGAAACTCCCTCGCTTGCTTTATTTTAAAGTTGATATCATTTTGAGCAATTTTAACACTGAGTTTTACCTCTTTGACTTCAATCTTTTTTTGATTTTTCTTTGCTTCCTTTTGCTTTTTTTCCTTTTTGTATTTGAACTTCCCATAATCCATAATCTTAGCAACTGGAGGAGTGGCATTAGCAGACATTAAGACTAAATCTAAGCCTTTTTCATCAGCGATTCTTAGCGCTTCACTTCTTGAAATTATTCCATACTGAGTGCCGTCATCCCCTATACACCGAAGCTCTTTTGCTCGAATCTCTTCATTTAATAATAGTTCACCTTTTTTGTTTTTACTCAAAGTTTACCCTCATCTAATTTCTCCTTTAATCTTTCTAAAAATTCATTTTCGCTTAAGCTATACTTTTGACCTGCTCGTCTATCTCTAAGAGCTAAAGTTTTATTTTGAACCTCGCTGTCTCCAATGATAGCAACTATTGGAACTCTTTGCTTTTCAGCATTTCGAATTCGCTTATTGAAGCTATCATTTCTATCATACACCTCACTATCGATGCCAATACCCATTAGCTTCTCTTTCATCTCATACGCATAGGTATGATGTGATTTACCAATGGGAACAAAAATCACTTGAGTTGGTGCAATAAAAAATGGAAACTCACCGCCATAGTGTTCAGTAAGTATAGCAATAAATCTCTCAAATGAACCTAAAATTGCCCGATGAATCATTACAGGTTGCTTATGTGTCCCATCTTCATCCACAAAATCAAGTCCAAACCGCTGCGGAAGATTGAAATCAACTTGGATTGTCCCACACTGCCACTTTCTTCCTAAAGCATCAGTGATTTTAATATCAATCTTTGGACCATAAAATGCTCCGCCACCCTCATCGATACCATAGGGCAAGTTGTTTTCATCAAGTGCATCTTTAAGCCCTTGTGTTGCTATCTCCCATATTTCATCATCACCAATAGCTTTTTCTGGTTTGGTAGATATCTCCATCGTATAGTCAAAATCAAACTTTTTCATCACTGTATCAACAAAATCAACCACTTCCATAACACTAGATTTGATTTGTGAAGGGGTACAAAAGATATGTGCATCATCTTGAGTAAACTCTCGAACCCTCAAAAGCCCATGCAGTACGCCACTTTTTTCATGGCGGTGTACTACGCCATATTCAAAAAATTTTATTGGTAAATCTCTGTAGCTATGCACACTTTGCTTATAAATTTTGATATGCCCAATGCAATTCATTGGTTTGATGCCATACTCTTGCTCATCAATTTTAGTCAGATAAATATTTTCCCCATAACACGCNTAGTGGCCGCTTTTTTGCCACACTGTAGAGTTTAAAATNTCAGGGCCCCTAACTGGCTCATACCCTCTTTTTCGATGCGCTTTAAAAAGCATTTCTTCAAGCTTGCTTCGAAGTCTTGCACCCTTTGGCATCCAAAAGGGCAATCCCGCTCCACTTTCTTCATCAAACATAAAAAGCTCTAGTTCAGTTCCAAGTTTTCGATGGTCCCTTTTCTTTGCTTCCTCTATCATTTGAAGATGATTACCTAAACTCTCTTTATCAGCAAAAGCGATACCATACACTCTTGTTAACATCTCATTTTTTTCATCACCATCTAGGTACGCACCTGCAACTTTGGTAAGTTTAAAATGTTTTAAGTATGTGACATTAGGCACATGAGGGCCACGACAAAGATCTTCAAAATCACCTTGGACATAGACTGAAAGCGTATCTGAATCGATTTTGCGTATCACTGCTTGTTTTAAATCATCACCTTGAAACTTTTTTATCGCTTCACTTTTACTTAAATAGTACTTTTTAATCTCATACTTTTTATTGATAAGCTTTTTCATACGCTTTTCAATCTCTTTTAGCTCTTTTTCACTAATTGGCCTATCAACCCTAAAATCATAGTAAAATCCCTCTTCTACTACAGGACCTACAAAAAACTGAGCGTTTGGATATAGCTGCTTAATTGCTTGTGCCATCAAGTGAGCTGTAGAGTGTCTAATAACTTGCAGTGCTTTATCGCTATTGTCAAAGTATATTGGCGTTGCATTCTTTTGATTTGTAAAGCTTTGGGTATCTATAATCTTACCATCAACTTCATACGCAATGATTTCCTTCAAAAAAATTCCTTGTAATCATTAATTGAGAATTGAGAATGGAAAATGTGGATTTTTTCAATTATCAATTATCAATTTCATTATGGTGTCCACAACTGGACTTGAACCAGTGACCCCTACCATGTCAAGGTAGTGCTCTACCACTGAGCTATGCGGACATTTGTTGCTACTCATTTAAATGGGAGAAATTATAGCATAATTAATCTTGAATTACAGTGAAGTTTTGTATAATTTATATAAATTTTTTACTACAAAAAGGATAATTATGCGAAGTGATGAAGTAAAAAAGGGCTTTAGCAGAACCCCTCATAGGTCACTCTTTAGAGCAACGGGATTAAAAGATGAAGATTTTGATAAGCCATTTATTGGTGTTGCAAACTCATTCATTGAGGTGATTCCAGGACACTTTTTTTTAAATGAAGTTAGCAAAATCATCAAAGATGAGATTCGAAAAAATGGCTGTGTTCCCTTTGAATTTAATACCATAGGGGTTGATGATGGAATTGCGATGGGGCATGATGGGATGCTTTTTTCTTTGCCAAGTCGTGAACTCATTGCAAATTCAATTGAAACGGTGATGAATGCACATAAATTTGATGCAATGATAGCGATTCCAAATTGTGATAAGATTGTGCCTGGGATGATAATGGGAGCACTTCGGGTTAATGTACCAACAATATTTGTAAGCGGTGGACCAATGAAAGCGGGGCATTTAAAGGATGGCACACCAATAGATTTAGCAACAGCTTTTGAAGCGGTTGGACAATTTGAACGAGGTTTCATCGATGAAAAAAAGCTATATGAAATTGAGTGCAATGCATGTCCAGGAGCTGGAAGCTGTAGCGGGATGTTCACTGCAAATAGTATGAATACATTGATGGAAGCGATGGGGATTGCACTGCNTGGAAATGGAACAATAGTAGCGCTTAGTCCAGAAAGAGAGAAGCTTTTTAGAAAAGCTGCACGAAGAATTTGTGAAATTGCCAAAGATGAAAAAGCAAGAGAGCAATTTAAGCTTAAAAATATACTCAACGAAAAAGCAATCAAAAATGCGTTTGCAGTAGATATGGCGATGGGTGGAAGTAGCAATACGGTGCTGCATATGCTTGCGATTGCAAATGAAGCGGGCGTTGATTTTGATCTTTCAAAAATCAATGAAATTAGCAAAAAAGTATCTCATATCGCAAAAATCAGCCCAAGCCTAAGTACGGTGCATATGGAAGATATTCACAGAGCCGGTGGGGTTAGTGCAGTGATGCATGAGATAAATAAACGAGATGGTGGTGTGCTTTTTTGTGATAATTTAACTATTACGGGTGAAACAATTGGTGAAAGAATCAAAGATGCAAAGATTTTGGATGAAACAATTATTCACACAATTGATAAACCCTATAGTCCAGTAGGTGGATTAGCAATCCTTTATGGCAATCTTGCAACTGAGGGTGCGGTAATTAAAACAGCAGGAATTACAGGCAAGAGAGTCTTTACTGGAAAAGCGGTATGTTTTGATGGGCAGTCTGAAGCGATTGAGGGGATAGTTAGTGGGAAAGTCAAAGCAGGAGATGTTGTCGTAATTCGCTATGAAGGACCAAAGGGAGGACCTGGAATGCAAGAGATGCTTAGTCCTACAAGTTTGATTATGGGGATGGGGCTAGGCGATAAAGTGGCACTTATTACTGATGGTCGATTTAGTGGTGCAACAAGAGGTGCATGTGTTGGGCATGTAAGTCCGGAAGCTGCTGAGGGTGGTATGATTGGATTATTGCGAGATGGTGATGAGATTCATATCGATGTCGATAACTATATTTTAGAAGTAAACTTAAGTGATGAGGAGATTGCAAAACGAAAGGCAACCTTTGTGCCGAAGAAAAAGCCTCTTACCTCAAGATGGCTAGGGCAGTATAGGGCGTTAGTTACCAATGCGTCAAAAGGTGCAGTACTTAAAAGTGATATGTAGAAGATGGTGTTTTTAATTGTTGTGGTTGTGCTTTTTTTAACACAGCGACTTAGGCATTAGAAGCGGGGTCAATTTTAAAAATTCTTACACGCAATGTTATGATTTGCTGGTTATAATAATATCTTTGCAAAAATGAAGATGGGTTGTAACGCTATATAGAAGCTCTTTACAAAGTTGGCAAAGCGTTTACAATCCCGCTTCTTGGATTGCTCTTGATTGGGCGTCAGCAATAAGTGAATCGATGATTTGATCCATATCCCCACCTTGCATTATCTCACTTAAGCTATAAAGCGTTAAGTTGATACGGTGGTCGGTGATTCTATTTTGTGGGTAGTTATAGGTTCGAATCCGACCACTTCTATCACCCGTTCCTACTTGAGTTTTTCTTGCAGCTGCATTTGCTTCGAGCTGTTCTTGCATCTGCTTCTCATAAATTTTATTTTTCAGTAGCTTCATCGCTTTTTCACGATTTTTGTGTTGTGATTTTTCATCCTGAATCGCTACTGTAATCCCTGTTGGTATGTGAGTAAGCCTTACTGCACTATCAGTGGTATTAACCGATTGTCCACCACATCCACTTGAGCGGTATACATCCATCTTGATATCATTTGGATTGATATCAACTTCTACATCATCAACCTCTGGCATTACCGCAACAGTGATAGCTGAAGTATGAACCCTTCCTTGAGATTCTGTTTCGGGAACTCTTTGAACTCGGTGGGTTCCGCCTTCATATTTGAGTCTTGAGTATGCACCATCTCCTTTGATAAGAAGGATAATCTCTTTATATCCTCCCGCTGCTCCTTCGCTGCTACTTACAATTTCAACTTTCCACCCACGAAGCTCAGCATACCTTATATAGGTTTTAAACATATCTTCAACAAATAAAGCTGCCTCATCTCCACCCGTTCCTGCACGAAGCTCAATATAGATATTTTTATCATCATTTGGATCTTTTTGAATCATCAAAAGTTTTATCTCTTCTTGGATAGCTTTAAGCTCAGGTTCAAGCTCTCGTAACTCCTCTTTGGCTAAGTCACCAAGCTCTTTATCTTCGAGTAGCTTTTTGTTTTCAGCAATGCTATCAACAAGATAGATATATCTTTTTGCTTTTTCAACAATCTTGCTGAGGTCTGATTGTTCTTTTGAAAGGGCTGTCATTTTTTTGATATCAGAGATTATATCGGGGGAACTTAAAAGCTTATTTATCTCTTCGTATCTATCGATAAAGGGCTGTAACTTTTCTTTCATCGCTTAAAATTCCTTTGAAACTTATAACTCTTGAAACCCTTGCTGTTTCACTTAAGTTTGTTTGAAAAAATATCTAAAAGCTTTTATTAGTACCACCCCCTATGAAGAAGGTGACTAAACTTTTTTAGATGATAAGAGCTTTATGCGTCCAAAGTATTTACCAGCTTTGCAAGTCTGCTTACTTTTCTTGATGCTGTATTTTTCTTGATAATTTTTTTGCTTACAAATTTTTGAAACTCTTTATCTGCTTTTTGAAGCGCAGCTTGAGCTTTTTCTTTGTCGCCACTTTCTACTGCATCTCTAACCTCTCTTGTGATGTTTGTAATCCTTGTTCTATAAAATCTATTTCTTTCTGTTCTTACTTTTGTTTGTCTAATTCTTTTAATTGTTGACTTGTGGTGTGCCATCTCTTTTCCTTTTAGGTTTGTTTTGTATATAATGCTTGTGAAATAATATCTTAAAGAAATCAAAATAATATTAAAAAATTTTGGTAAAAATATAATTTATTTTAAATAAAGGATGAGAATGCAAAAACTTTTTGGAACCGATGGGGTTAGAGGAAAAGCTGGAGTGAAACTCACAGCACCAATGGCTATGCGTTTGGCGATGGCAGCTGGGATATATTTTAAAAAGCATTCAAAAACAAAAAAAATACTGGTTGGCAAAGATACAAGACGAAGCGGATATATGATTGAAAATGCGATTGTTAGTGGGCTAACTGCTATTGGGTATGATGTGGTGCAAATTGGTCCTATGCCAACTCCTGCAATTGCATTTTTAACCCAAGATATGCGGTGTGATGGGGGGATTATGATTAGTGCAAGCCATAATCCGTATGATGATAATGGGGTGAA